>OLGU01000042.1_pt1 | contig 39909 bp, 38 predicted proteins | sample 1609281 | NCBI WGS metagenome assembly OLGU01 (sample SAMN05416705, study PRJEB24817) | seawater metagenome | isolation source: Sea water | place: Canada:Atlantic | collected 2013-07 | reverse complement strand
AGATTGCCTCTTGTCTCGTGGGCTCGGAGATGTGTATAAGAGACAGATTAATAACAATGTGCCCATAGATAAAGGCATAAGCAGTCATGAAAAACTGATTATGCAATTAATTATTCAGCTTGCTAGTGAGCTTATAGAAAGCACACATGAAGGCAAATTGTCGTTAAATTCTGAGCTGATTAACGAGCAAGGTAAACATTATTTGTCGCTGGATTTTTCTATAAATAACTTAGCAAATCAGGGCAGTTTTTATAGTCAGTTACAAATGGTAAGCAAACAACGCTCTTTTGAAAGTGATATTAATTTTGATGCTACATTAGAGCTGCGGTTTTTTATGTCAATTTTTAAAATGCTCGGCGGTAAAAATATTACTGTGCACGAGCGCGGTAAAACAACATCTATTAATTTATCGTTATTAGTTAACACCGTAGAATTGTTACCCGTAAGTGCAAACAAGCAAGAGTCCATTACTGTAACTACAACGCATACAGAATTTAACAACACCAAATCGTTGTTGTTAGTTGATGATGAGCCGCTCGTAGAAATGGTTATTAAAGCCATGCTGAAAGATGAAAACGTAGCAATAGATTATGCAAGCAATGCAATAGAAGCTATGTTGATGGTGTCGCAAAATAATTACGATATTATTTTAATGGATATTGTTATGCCAGAACTTTCGGGCACAGACGCGATGCTTAAAATAAAAAAACATAACGCAGACAAGCAAACCAAAATTATTGCCCATACTTCAGATTCTGACATAAATAGTAATGCTAAGTATGTTGAACTTGGGTTTGACGACATGCTTGAAAAACCAGTAAAGCAGCAAGTATTAATTAATAAAATTAAGCATTTGCTAAGCTAGTCCAAATTAAACAATATAAAATTGTAAAATACACAGGGCCTATTATTTTTAATAGGCCCAAACTGGCAGTAATTATTTCATAATTTTAAAAATGAAGGTTATTTTAGACTCTTTATATTTTACTCTTTTCGCTTAACTCAAAATAAACCCTACTTACTATTAATAGCCACAGACCGCGCTTTAAAGCCCTCTCAGGTTTTTATAATTATTTAAACCTCAAAAAAATTATTTAAAAAACAAGCTGGGATGATAATTGCTCATCACTATACATACACAGGTTTAGACTAAATTTAAAATATTGATGAGGATATTAAGTATGAGTAAAACACAAACCATTACCGTTGAAGGCCACAAAATTGCGTATCAAGAAATGGGCGAGGGCACACCTTTACTATTATTACATGGTATTCCGACTAACAAATCGTTATGGCGAAATGTTATGCCAACACTCAGTGAAATAATCAGTCAATTTATGGATGAGCTAGGTATTGCTAAAGCAAACGTTGCCTCTCATGATATAGGTGGCGGAATAGCACAACTCATGGCGGTAAATTACCCAGAAAAAGTAAACAGCTTAATATTAATTGATAGTGTTTGCTTTGATTCTTGGCCAATACCCGAGTTTGAATCTTTGCTTGAACCTGGTGTAGAGCAAGAAACATCGGTTGATGAGTTTGTTGATACGCTAAATGATTTTATGCCAAAAGGTGTATACGATAAAAGCATAATGACCGATGAGCTGAAAAAACAGTATTTAAAGCAATGGAGTAATGAGCAAGGTAAAGCAGCGTTATTCAATAATATGCGCCGACTTAATAAAGAGTACACACAAGCAATTGCCGGTGAGCTTAAAAGCTTAAAGCATGAAACCCTCATTTTATGGGGTGATGAAGATAACTTTCAAAAACCTAAATATGCACCTCAGTTAGCTCAAACCTTACCAAATGCAACACTAACTTGGATAGAAAAAGCAGGGCACTGGGTTATAGATGAAAAACCAGAACGAGTAACTTCGTTAATGGGTGAATTTTTGGCGGATAAAAAGTTTTAAAACACCTTAGTTTTAAAGGCCTAGTTAGCCACTTTGGCTAACATGTACATAAAACCATGCCGTTTGAGCTGTATTAATTTTTGTATAATTAGTTACTCAAACGGCTTTTTTGTTTTCATCTATTTTTTAGTATTAAACCATTTAAGTATAAACCACTATTAATAGCTAAATATTCATACATTAAAATTGTGCGCATACGCTTTATATCAGGGTGATTACGCATAGAAAATCACAAAGCGCTCAATTTAACATAATGCATGTAGGTATATAAAAACCCTTTATTCGCTAGGTCTACAAGTGACGTTACTGCGTTAAATATAAGGCGAGGGTAACTGTATACTCGCGACTTTTATTAGTAATACCAAAAGCCTAAGACGATATTATTGTATTTATAAACAATTAGTTAGATACATATTGCTGTAATAATGTACTGCTAATTTTTACCCTCATTTAATTGAGGATAAAACAATGAAGACAATAATAAAGGCATCAATAGTACTTACAGGTTTATGTTTTGCGCACAGTGCAAGTGCAGACAATTGTTTACAAGGTTGCCCAACAGGTTTAGATAATGGCAATACAATTGAGCGAAGTATTTATACTTTAAAAAATAATCGTTATACAAAGTTTGCAGATTGGGTGGCTTACCATGTTACGACTAGCACTATGAGTGGACCATCGAGAAGCAGAAGTTGGAAAGCTGATCCGGATTTATATTCTCACTATACAAAGGGCGTGCCTGTCTTTCAGGATTAAATTTGTTCGAACTAGGGGCTATTTAATCGCGGCACGAGTTTTGTAACCTAGTGGGCTAAGTAAAAATCGAGTAACAAAAAAGAGTAAATCGCCCCTAGAAAGAACCTTACCAGGCAACGCGTGTTTGGTATTTATGCGGCGTTATCGCCAATTTATGGGGAATAACCACACTACATAGGCTCTGTCTTGCCTAAAAACCAAACACACTGTTGCAAATTCAATCTCGAATGACTGGCACGCCCTTAAACCTAGTAATTATACTGATGCGTACGCAACAATAAATACCGATAGAGGCCATCAAGTTCCATTAGCATCTTTTAGTAATACGGCTGATTGGAAACTAACAAACTTACTTTCTAATATTACGCCGCAATCATCCGCATTAAATCAAGGCCCATGGGTTAGGCTTGAATCTGCAGTGCGAAATCATGTAGGAAATGGAAATGATCTATATGTAGTAACAGGTCCATTATACGAATATTATTTTGCAGAGTTACCACAAGCTAACGAAGCGCATACCATTCCAAGTGGCTATTTTAAAATTGTTATGCAGCAAACTGGTAGCACAATTAAAGCATCGGCATTTATTATGGAGCAAAAAGCAAGTCGTAGTGATAACTTTTGTAATACCGAAGTAAGTATTGATGAAGTTGAATCGCGCTCGGGTATAAATGTAATGCCAAACTTATCGTATAACAGTGCACAAACAATTGAATCATCAGTGTATGGTTTAAGGTCTGAGCTAGGTTGTAACTAAGTCATATTATTTTTGCGTAAAGCCTTAGGTTTTGAAGAACTTAAATCTAAGGCTTTAAATCAAACCTGATATGAGTCGGAAAAAATTTTGTAGCAATAAGTTAGCTTTAAATAAAATGATAGAAACGACGGTTACAAAATTTGAGCCTGTTTAAAAAAGGTAATTAATAAAGGCAATATAAAAGGAGTATAGAGGCTGCAATATGGAATTTGTAATTGCTTGGTTTTATAAGATTAAAATACTACATAAATATTAGCGAAAATATAGGTGTAAAATAATGTAGTGCGTAAGTTGTTGTGAAAGTTACTGTGCATAACAATTTGAACGGTTAACTGAAAGACCAACTTTAAAAGACTATTACAAAACACCAGAAATAGGGGTTTATACCTAAATAATAGAAGCTACTTAACTTTGATTATGTATTAATTCACCTTATTTAACATAATATAAATTATAGGTAGTTATGTATATTATAATAAGGAGTGCGCATTACACTCCTGCTATGTCCAATACTAGACGGTATCGGACATTAGGGTTGTTTTTACCAAGCTATACCTAGTCTTACTTTGCTATGTACTTTTAGTTTATTCCAGGTCATTACGCTTTTATTATCCATTACACTTAAAACTTTACTAACTATATTACTTACAAAGAACTTTAAGCATTGGCTACTTTAAAATTTTAACCACATCAGTTTTTGCTTTGGTATTTTCATCAACGTTCTTTCAGTTCGGCGCTCTTTTATTACAGCGCTATTTAAAACGTTTTATAAAAAGCCTAAATTTATTAAAACTTTATTGGTATTTTAAATGAGCCTGTTAGTTTTCTTTTGAAAAATAAAGGCTCATTCAGTCAGTTATTATCCGTGGATTTTAAAAAGCTAGCTAAACAACCTTAGCTAATCCATACTTAAAATACGTTCTGCTGTGTATTCGTTAGTAATTAAACCGCTGATCATATTTGATCTAACTGCACCAAGTATCGCAAGTACTTTATCTTCACCGGCGGCTATAGCGTAAATTTGTTTATTACCTTCAATTTTTAATGGCGTACTGGCAACACGTTGGTTTACAGTGCAGTCAATTAATTGACCGCGTTTGTCGTAAACCCAGCTGATCATCTCGCCCACAGCACCTAAATTTTGTAGCTCTTTTAGCTCTTGCTCATCAATAAAGCCATCAATATGCAATGGCGATTTTTCGCCTAGGCTACCTACACCCACAAATGTTACGTCGGCTTGAGTGGCCAATTTTAAGTTACTGGTAATATTATGTTGTGAATGCAATTGCTGTTTTTCTTCAACACTTCTTGGTAATACAGGAAGCGGCATTGGGTAATGCTTTGCATTTATATGCTCGGCCATTCTAACAACTACATCATAAGGTGAAGCCGACCCATCAAGTGCCATATTACCAAGCATAGCCACTACTTTGTGTTGACTACAATCTAGCGTTGGCAGTTCATCAACGCATGCACGTAATACGCGCCCAGTACCCATAGCTAAAATTTTCGGTGTTTCTGATTTTAAATGGCGTTGTATTTCAGCAGCACCGGCTTGCGCTAATCCCACTGTAGAATTTGGATCTGAACCATCGCTAGGCACTACTTCACAAGAGGCTAAGCCAAAACGGCTTTTAATTTTTTCTGCTAAATCCATACATTTAGCAATAGGATGATCGAGCCTTACTTTAATAAGCCCTTGGCTTACAGATAATGCCACCATACGTTGAGCCGATTGACGAGATACATTGAGCTTTTTGGCAATTTCGTCTTGTGTTTTACCCGCAACATAATAGAGCCACCCTGCTCTAGCTGCATCATCGAGCTTACGTATTTCTGTATTTGATAGCTTTGCCACATAAACCTCTTATTTTGATAAGCCGCTTAGTTTAGCGATAAATAATTTTATAATATTTGCAAATATATCATTCATTTATAAAATGCCGAAGTGTCACATTAATTTAATAGCCAATACTTTAGGGTAAATTTACTACTCCTAAAGTATTGGCTTAAAACGCTCGATTAAACTGTTGGGTTTTTAATCGTTAAACCATTTTTATCAAATCTATGTACCTTGTGCTCTGGCGCACTTAAATAAATTGTGTCGCCATATTTTAGTGGGCAATCGCCATCTGCTTTCACCGTAACCGTGCTGCCATCGTTAATAGTTACATGTAAAAAGCTTTCAGAACCTAAATGCTCGATTACGCCCACAGTACCTTGCCAAGTACCTGACTCAGTTGAAATTTCAAAGTGCTCAGGACGCACACCCAAACTGTGCGTTTGTGCATGGCTATCGTTATCTACTTCAATAAAGTTCATTTTTGGTGAACCAATAAAGCCTGCAACAAATTTATTTACCGGGTGCTGATACAGCTCAAGCGGCGTACCGACTTGCTCAATAATCCCCCCATTAAATACCGCAATTCTGTCTGCCATTGTCATCGCTTCAACTTGGTCATGTGTTACATAAATCATTGTTGTAGCTAAGCTTTTGTGTAGTTCATAAATTTCTAAACGCATATTCACACGCAGTGATGCATCTAAATTTGAAAGCGGTTCGTCAAACAAAAAAGCCGACGGTTGCCTAACAATTGCACGCCCTATTGCTACACGTTGGCGTTGCCCGCCCGATAATTGCCCTGGTTTACGGTCTAGGTAATCAGTTAAATTAAGTATTTTAGCGGCATTTGCTATTTTACTTTCAATTTCAGCAGGGCTTACTTATGCACGTTTTAGTGGAAACGCAATGTTATTGCATACACTCATGTGCGGGTATAAAGCGTACGACTGAAAGACCATAGCTAAACCCCGTTTTGCCGGTGGCGTCTGTGTTGCATCTTGGCCATCAATCTCAATTGTGCCGCTGGTTGTGTCTTCCAATCCGGCAATCATACGTAGTAATGTTGATTTACCACAGCCCGATGGCCCTACAAATACAATAAATTCACCGTCTTTTATCTCTAAATCAAGCGGTTTAATTACGTTAACTTCACCAAAACTTTTAGGTACTTTTTTTAGTGTGATGCTGCCCATGTGTGTTCTCCTACTTTACTGCGCCAAAGCTTAAGCCGCGCACTAATTGTTTTTGACTAAACCAACCAAGAATTAATATTGGCACAATGGCCATGGCAGATGCTGCCGACAACTTGGCGTAAAATAACCCTTCTGAGCTTGAGTAACTGGCAATAAATGCCGTTAGTGGTGCGGCATTCGCAGCGGTTAAAATGAGTGTCCAAAATGCTTCGTTCCATGCCAAAATTACGTTTAACAGTAATGTTGAGGCTATGCCGGGTAATGCGATTGGCAGTAATACATGAAATATTTCTTCGCCAATAGTTGCACCATCCATTCGTGACGCCTCTAAAATTTCACCCGGAATTTCTCTAAAGTAGGTGTATAACATCCATACCATAATCGGTAAGTTTATTAAGGTCATAACAATAACTAAGCCCAGTTTTGTATCTAATAAGGCAAAGTCTCTAAAGAGTAAATAAATAGGAATTAACACCCCTACCGGTGGTAGCATTTTTGTAGAAAGCATCCACATAAGTAGGTTTTTAGTTTTTTTCGTTTGCACAAACGCCATTGACCACGCGGCTGGTACGGCTATTAATAAGCCCAATAAACTTGAGCCTAGTGATATAACCACCGAGTTCCAAAAGTGATCAAAATACGGCGAGCGGGCTAACACATCTTGATAGTTTTCCAGTGTCCAATCAAAAGCAAATAACGCTGGTGTGGCTGATATTGCTTCTGCTTCGGTTTTAAAACTGGTGATTAATGTCCATAAAATTGGGAAAAATATCATCCCACTGATGGTCCATGCTGCCAGAGTATAAATTAGTTTTGATTTTATTTGCTGCACTAGCCATGATTAACCCTCTAAGTTTTTACCAATAAGGCGCATTAAAAATATGGCTACAATATTGGCAATAATTACTGCAACTATGCCCCTGCTGATCCCCCGCCTAAATCAAATTGTAATAACGATTGGGTGTAAATTAAGTAAGGAATATTGGTTGACGCATACCCAGGCCCACCACTGGTTGTCACTAAAATTTCTGCAAAAATAGACAGTAAAAATATAGTTTCAATTAAAATAACAGCGGTAACAGCGCGTGATAAATGCGGCAGCACGATGTAAAAAAACTTACTAAAAAGCCCTGCACCATCTAAATCGGCAGCTTCGAGTTGTTCGCGGTCAAGGGATTGAATTGCCGTGAGTAATATCAACGCTGCAAACGGTAACCACTGCCAAGAAACAATAATAATGATTGAAAACAAAGGCATTTGCGCAAAAAAGTCGATAGGTTCAAACCCGAGCCTAATTGCAAAATGTGCAAATAATCCATTTACAGGGTTCATAAACATGTTTTTCCACACCAAAGCCGATACGGTTGGCATAACAAAAAATGGGGCGAGAACCATAATACGAACATAGTTTCGCCCCCATATTGCTTGGTCGAGGAGAACAGCTAAACCGATACCACCACAAATGGTGATAGCTAATACACCCGTTACTAAATAAAGGGTATTAAAAAAGGATTCAACAAATGCGGGATCTGTTAAAAAAAACTCGTAGTTTAAAAAGCCTACAAATTCACGTTCACCAGGAATAAGTAAGTTGTAATCTACAAACGAGAAATAGAGTGTCATGCACAGCGGCACTATCATCCATCCTAGTAATAAAATTACACTAGGAAATAGCATTACGCGTGCAAGCGTACGAGACTGTGTAGTTGCCATATCAGTGACCTTCAAAAAGTCAGCATTAACCTTAGCAACAGCGACAAACGGCTACTAGATAACATGCTAATGCTGACGAAAAATACGAGGTAAGCGTTAAACTTACCCGCCTACTTATTTATTTTGGGTAGCGCACTTTACGCATTGTGCGCTCAACTAGGCGTTGTGATGTGTTAAGCGCTTGCTCAACAGTCATTTGCCCAGTAAGTGCAGCGGAAAACTGCTGCCCAACAGCAGTGCCAATTCCTTGAAATTCAGGGATAGCAACAAACTGAATGCCAACATAAGGCACGGGTTTAACAGTAGGGTTTTTCGGGTCGGCCGAATTAATAGAATCAAGCGTTATTTGTGCAAACGGTGCTGCATTCATGTATTGCTCGTTTTCATAAAGTGATGCGCGAGTACCCGGCGGTACTTTTGCCCAGCCTTTGTTATCGGCAACTAATTGGCTGTACTCTTTAGATGTAGCCCAGCTAATAAATTTCATTGCAGCATCAGATTTTTTACTACTAGAAGGAATTGCAAGTGTCCATGACCATAGCCAATTACCACGTTTACCTAGGCCATTATCTGGTGCAAGTGCAAAGCCTACTTTATCAGCGACTTCAGAATCTTTTTTATTGGTTACAAATGCGCCAGCAACCGTTGCATCAATCCAAATACCACATTTACCCGTTTGAAATAACGCTAGGTTTTCGTTAAACCCATTCGCTGACGAACCCGCAGGTCCAGACTCTTTCATAACATCTACATAGTACTGGAGTGTGGCTTTCCACTCTAGGGTATTAAATTGTGGTTTCCAATTTTCATCAAACCAGCGAGCGCCAAACGAATTTGCCATTGAAGTAATTAAAGCAACATTTTCGCCCCAACCTGCTTTACCACGTAAACAAAGGCCATAAACACCTTCATCTTTATTGGTCATCATTGGTCATCGCTTTTGCAGCTTTTTGAATAAAGCTCCACGTAGGCGCGTTTGGCATTTCTAGGCCGGCTTTTTCCATTAGGTCTGTACGGTACATAACCATTGAGCTTTCGCCATAAAATGGGGCCGCGTATAATTTGTTATCTATCGTTAAACCACTGCGAATAGCCGGTAGTAAGTCATCAACGTCGTAATTTTCACCTAGGTTATCAAGCTCAGTTAGCCAGTTTTGTTTACCCCAAATTGGCACTTCATATGTGCCAATTGTCATTACGTCGTATTGGCCGCCTTTTGTGGCAACATCGTTGGTTACACGTTGACGTAAAATATTTTCTTCTAGTGTACCCATTTTAATGAAATCTCTGGGTTTTGTTCTTCAAAATGATTGCTAAGCTCTTTCATGGTGATCATGTCACCATTATTAACAGTGGCAATGGTTATGTTTCTTTAGCGGCTACGTTAATAGCCATAACTGAACACGCGAGCATTAATAATTTAGTTTTCATCGGGTTAACCCTCATAAATATGTTAAATGACGCTTAAAAAATAACTGTAAAGCGCCTTAGTAAATAAAGCGGTGAGTAATTTCAACGTATTTACAGCGTTGAAATCACCTTTAAACCAAACAGTAAGTTAGTAAGCTATTTAAAATTTAACTGAGATTTCTGAGGTAAAACCGTCAAAACCACGACCAATCTGGCCGCCTGAGTTTGCCCCTTCTTCTTGGTTTACATACTCAACTTTTAAAAGTGTTGAATCTGTAAACCAGTAACCTGCGGCTACTTGTAAGCGCTCAACGGTGTTATCATTTTGGCTAATTAAATCGGAAGTGTTTTCTGATTCTGCATAGCGCGCGGCTACGTAAAGTTTTTCAGGAATGATATATTGCTGTGCTTCAACGACGTAATATTCTACTGAGCTTTCGCCTTTAATTACACTGTTAGAATCAAACGTGGTACCGTTTTCGTCTTCCACGCCATCTGTACCAAAGTAGGTAATACCTGCCACTGCGTTACCTGCAGAGTCTGCAAAGGTGTAATCGTCAGACGATTTACCCAACATTAAAATGATGCTGGTTTGATCTGATGGCTGATACGCTAAATTTAATTGAATGATAGACTGATCAAGCCCTGGCATAACACCTACGTGAGTATCACGTTCGCTTGAAGGAGAAGCCGAAAAGTTATAGTTTTCGCCATCACCAAAACGATAATTTGTTGTTGTGAGTCCATCTAAGTTCGCTACGCTATTTTCAAAACGAAGTTGGTCGCCTTGGTTTGCTTGTAAGTAATTTAAGCCAACTTTAAAGCCACCTTCAAACTCTAATGTACCTTGTAAGCGGTAGTTAAAGCCTCTATCTTCTTGAAATGCTTCGCCAAAACTTGATGTAGTAATGTGACCTGCCACGTTATAAGAACGAAGCACACCACTATCAAAATTTTCTGTGTAGCTTAATTGTGCACCGTTTTCTGCGGTTGCGTAGTCGTTAATGCCGTTACCAATTAAGGCATTACCTTGGTTATCTGCGCCATCTTGAAAACCTTTAAACTGAAATGGAGACGCGCCAATATTACCTAAACGAAGCGTTAAATTTTCGTTTTCGTTTGGTGTGCCGTATAAGCCAAGTAAATCAAATTCAATACCTGCAAAGTCGTTATGGAACGAAAAATCACGGTCGCCGCCGCCAAAATCATTTGGCTCTTCGGCTATATCAATGTCGGCAGTAATGTATTCATTTATATGAAACTTAAGCATTAAGTTAGCTCTAATACGCCCAAAACCTGATGATTGCTCTTCATCTCCAGGACGAAATGCACCGTCTTTAGCTTGAATAGACTGAAAGTTTTGCATTGCTAGAAAGTTAACGTCAAGGCGGTCAAAGTAATCTGACATTTCTGCTTGTGCAGGCGCCGCCAACGCTGCTGCTACTAAAGTTAGCGCAAATTTAGCTTTCTTATTATTTAACATAATGAACTCTCTATTTAGTGTGTTGTGTATTTTCAGTGTGCAGCTAAAGCAAATGGGCATTTTATTCAAATGTGTTTTTAAACTTCGTAATGGGCATTGGCTCAGCTAATGAGCATAATCACAAATGAATAATATAACGTCAACATCTTTTATTACAAAACATTTACATGAAATCGTGTTTATAAAAATTTACATTTATAAACAAGGGTTTAATAGTTTTGAATTCCAAAATAAAATCGCCAGTTATGACTAAAGTCTTATTTAAAATGTTCTGTAGAGGGCTATTGCTGATCGTTATTTAACATTTATTAACCAATTAAATGGTATGGGCGTTTAATTAATGCGGCAGGTTTAGGCGCGTAAAAGCGCTAATTGGTTGTTTTTTGATTTACTTTCTTGAGCTTATACAGTGCTTAGCATAAAATTAAATTACTTTAGATGTATAAAAAATAGAAGTAATTAACATATGGAATTTGTGCGCCCGCTTGAGCCTATACTTATTATTGATGACGTTAAGGAAATACGTGACTACCTAAACCAAATATTAACGGAGCTAGGCTTTGAAGATATTTTAGAAAGCAACGATTACCTTTCTGCAAAACCCCTTCTTGATAAAAAATCACCCAATGTCATATTTTTGGATGTGGACTTACCTGATTCTGAAAGCTCTGATATTCTAGAACATATTAATGATAGCTACCCTCACGCTCACGTTGTTATGTGCTCGGGTCATAACACCCTTGAAAACGTGCAAAACACATGGGAATTAGGCGCTAAAGGCTTTATAGAAAAACCTTTTAACGCTAAAAAAGTTAATTCTGTTATGAAGCGCCTCGAACTAAGCGAATAAAATAAGGTCAGTATGCAAAGCACTGTTACGGCAATTATCGACGATTTATCGAGTGTTATTTTTGGCAAAAAACAACAAATAAAACTAGCACTCACCTGCTTATTCAGTGAAGGACATTTACTGATAGAAGATTTACCCGGTATGGGCAAAACTACGCTCTCACATGCACTTGCTGCTGTGCTTGGGCTGACGTATCAGCGTATACAATTTACAAGCGATCTTTTACCTGCCGATATTTTAGGAACTAATGTATTTAACGCTAATGAGCACACGTTTACATTTCATAAAGGGCCGATTTTTAGCCAAGTTGTATTAGCAGATGAAATAAACCGCGCGGGCCCTAAAACGCAAAGTGCATTGCTTGAGGCAATGGAAGAGCAGCAAGTTACAGTAGATGGTACTAAGTACACGTTACCAAATCCTTTTTTTGTAATTGCCACGCAAAACCCGCTTTATCAGTCGGGTACTTACCCACTTCCAGAATCGCAGTTAGATCGATTTTTAATGCGCATAAGTTTAGGTTTTCCTCCTAAAGAGGCTGAAAAACAACTTATTTTAAACATTAATCCGCGAGACTACAGCCAATTACCACAAAGAATAGACGCTAATCAGCTACAGCAAATTCAAACCTTGATTAACCAAATTGTGATAAGTAGCCCTGTAATCGATTACATTATTGAATTAGTAACGCATACTCGTCAAAGCGCAGCATTTGCAGGCTCGCTCTCTCCACGGGCAAGTATGGCGCTTGCCAAAGCGGCTAAGTCGTGGGCATTTATTGAAGGGCGAGAGTTTGTAACCCCTGACGATGTACAAGCTGTATTTGCAAGTGTGTGCCAACACCGCTTAGGACTGCATAACGAGTCGGGCGAAGCGCAAGTAAATGAAATTTTAAAAACCGTTGCTGTGCCAGTTTAACGTGTTATTTAAAAAAAAAGCCCAAAAGGTCAGTATATTAGGCGCATTAAAAAAGCGCATACTTAATAAACTACTTAAAAACAAGCATTCAAAGCAATCCATTACGCTGGCTCATAACAATATTTATGTAGTGCCCTCGCAGCTCGGCTTTTACTTTATTATTGTGGCTATTTTAAATTTTGTTATGGGCATTAATTATCAAAATAACTTAATTTTGGTGATGGCTTATTTAATGTTTGTGGTGATGATTATTGCTGTGCTGCTTGGTTATACAAACGCCAAAGGGCTAAAAGTTGAATATATAAAAAGTTTTGCCAGCTTCTCACCAAATAAAGGCTCGGTTAAGTTTATTTTAAAAGCCCCTACACTTACGCAATCAGTATCGCTTAGCTACTCGAGTGACCCAGAATACGCAAAGCACTTAACGCAAGTTACACCCAAAGACAACGCTTTAATTATTAACCTACCTTACAATACTCGCGGTAAATATACCCTTGAACGATTTAAAATACACAGTAATTACCCATTTGGGCTGGTAAGCGTGTGGAGTTATATACAACCCAATGACTCTGTTTACGTTTACCCTGCGCCGGAGCATGTATTAAACGACACTTACAACAGTACGTTTGAACACACTACGCAAACAGGCAGTATTAAAGAGCCCGGCAGCGAAGAGTTTGATGAGCTGATTACGCATTTACCAGAAATGGGATTGCAGCGAATTTCATGGAAACATTACGCTAAATCGCAGCAGTTACTCGTAAAAGAATTTATAGATTATAAAAAGTCCGATATTGTTTTTGATTTTAACCTGCTAACGGGTAACACCGAGCAACGCTTGAGTCAGCTTTGCTTTTTAGTGTGTAATGCATGCGAAAACAACACGCCGTTTACACTAATTTTGCCCTCAGCAAGTTACAAAGCAACTAACGACACGCACGATAAATCACAGTGTTTAGCACTTCTGAGCGAATACGGCGGAGCAACTAATGGCTGAGCTATTAAATTACCGGGCAATTAATTTAGCAATGAGCTTTATATACGCCTGCTTATTTGCGTTTTATTTATCGCATATGCCCATACTGTTTATTGGGGTTTTATCGCTTTTATGCCTTTGGAACGTGTACTTAACACTGACTAACAACCCTAAACCTAACGCGTGGCTTGCAAATACTTTGGCTGGATTAGCTTTAATATTAATGATTTACACCATAGGTATAGGCGATACAGTCATATTGTTTGTTGCTATGTTATTGCTCTCTAGTATTTTTAAATTACTGCAGGCTAAAACAAAAAAACATTACCATATTATTGTCACACTCACGTTTTTTTCTATTTCATCGGCGTATTTGTTTAACCAAAGCATAATAAGCACCTTAACCATGAGCGCCCTATTTTTACTCAACTTTGCTGTATTGAGCTTAATTGAATCTTCTCATAGTTTAAAATTAGCCTCTAAACAAAGTGCTAAGCTGTTATTTATTGCTTTGCCTTTAGCAATATTTTTGCTGTTGTTTTTACCTAAAATGCCCGCTTTTTGGCAGTTACCTGGGCCAAAGCTTGCTAAAACAGGGCTCTCTGAGCAGGTTGACCCGTTTGATATTGCAAAGCTGTCTAATTCTGATGAACTGGTTTTTAGAGCGCGTTTTGATAACGACACGCCCGCCTCACCTTATTATTGGCGAGCACTTGTACACGATACCTTTGATGGTAAAGCGTGGAAAACATCTGATTTATTAAAATATAATAATCAAAGTGCTGATCCCAATAAACAAATTGCGATACAACATACCTACACTATTATTGCCGAGCCTGCTAATCAAAAATGGTTATATGGGCTTGAATACGCAACCAGTAACAATAAAAATGTTGAAAGTAATGCGCTAGGGCTATTACGAAAAAAACAATATCAAGCTAAAAGCTTGCAGTATCAGGTATCAAGTGCATCACTGAGTACTGAGCAACTTTCAGATTGGCAAACCGCTTATTACACACGCTTAAATAACCAAACAAACCAACAAGCAACCAAGCTTGCTGCCAAACTTAAACAATCAACCACCTCGCAAAGCGACTTTTATAATGCATTGCTTAGCTACTTTGCTAAACAAGAATTTAGCTACACGTTAACCCCCGAGCCTATGACCGGTGACAGCACTATCGATCAATTTTTATTTGATAAAAAGCGCGGCTTTTGCGGCCATTACGCCAGTGCAGCAGCGTATATTTTTAGAAGCGCCGGTATTCCCGCGCGCTTGGCCAGCGGTTATTTAGGTGGCGAAAAAAACCAAACAAATAACTATTTATCGGTTCGCCAATACGATGCCCACGCTTGGGTTGAAGTGTATATTAATAATCAGTGGCAAATTTTTGATGCCACTGCGGTTGTCGCCCCCGAGCGTTTAAATGGTTCACTTTCGCAAAACGAAGAACTCAATGATGAATTTAAAAGTAATCTCGATTTTGGCTTAGTGAGCTTAAGTAACTTTGCAGCCGTTAATTGGTTAAGGCTCAAACTAGAAACCCTTGATTACCAATGGACCAGCTGGGTACTTGGCTTTGACGAAGAAAAGCAAAGCAACTTTTTAAAATCACTTTTTGGTAGTAAACATCTTTGGCTGGTACCTTTAGCGGTTATTTTAGGACTTGCTTTTAGCTTTGCTGCTTACTTTATTTATTTAAATTGGCCACGCAATAAAAGTAAACGGCCGCCGTTAGTTTCAGAATTTGAGGTAATTAAGCACTGGGCAGATAAAAACGACATAGCGGCGCCTAGTCACTATTCTCCTAATCAGCAGTTAATATACTTTGCTGAGCAAATCCCTGATGCTGCGGAACCATTAAGCGAATTTAGCTATTTATTTAACCAAGTGCGCTACGCTAAAAAACCTTTTACTAAAGAGCGTAAAAATCAGGCTAAAGATCTGATAAAATTAATTAAATCTTCAAAATAGAGAAAACTATGAATGCGGTTGTTATAGGCGTTATTTTAATGCTTGGGCTCTCCTTAGCCCGTGTAAATGTCATTGTAGCTATGATAATTAGTGCACTTGTAGCTGGTTTAACAGCGGGTTTAGGGATAAAAGAAAGTGTTGATGCATTTAATTCTGGTTTGTCGGCCGGCGCTGAAATTGCACTAAGTTACGCAATGTTAGGTGCCTTTGCAGTGGCTATTTCAAAATCGGGATTAACCCGTATCCTCGCCGAAAAGCTATTAAACAAAGTGAATGCACAAGGTGCTGGCAGCGAAACCTTTTTAAGCTATTTTATTTTATTAATTATATTAGGCTGCGCTATTTCTTCTCAAAATTTAGTGCCTGTGCACATAGCCTTTATACCTATTTTAATCCCCCCTTTGCTGGTTGTGTTTAATCAACTACGTTTAGACCGTCGCGCCATTGCCTGTATATTAACGTTTGGTTTAGCTACCTCTTACATGGTATTGCCTTATGGATTTGGTGGCATTTACTTATACTCTATTTTGCATAAAAACTTAGTTGATAACGGCCTAGACATAGTTAACACCCAAGTGCCTATGGCAATGATTATTCCTGCCTGCGGTATGTTGGTTGGGTTAATTATTGCGGTGTTTATAAGTTACGCAAGGCGCCGTGACTACCAAGCGCAACCGTTAACAACACAAAGTAAAGCTAGCGACATTGAGAAACCAAAAAAAGTAATGATAGTAGGTTTGTTTGCTGTGCTTTCATCCTTGGTTGCTCAAAACCTAAGTGGCTCTATGATATTAGGCGGCCTTGTAGGCGTAATGATATTTAGTGTATTTGGTGTTGTTAAGTGGGAAGAAAACGGCGACGTATTTAGTAAAGGCGTCGCCATGATGGCGATGATTGGCTTTATTATGATTTCGGCTCAAGGATTTGCCTCAGTAATGAAAGCAACCGGTGATGTAGCAAGTTTAGTTCACAGTGGCGCTGCATTATTTGATGGCAATAAGCCCCTCGCTGCGGCCTCTATTTTATTGGTGGGATTATTGATAACAATGGGTATTGGTAGTTCATTTTCTACAGTACCAATTATAGCTACCTTATTTGTTCCTTTATGTTTAGATTTAGGTTTCTCGGTTATGGCAACTGCGGCTTTAGTGGGCACAGCGGGTGCATTAGGTGATGCGGGCTCTCCTGCCTCTGACTCTACACTTGGGCCTACCTCGGGTTTAAATGCCGATAGTCAACATGACCATATACGAGATTCGGTGATCCCCACCTTTATACATTTTAATATTCCATTACTTATATTTGGATGGATTGCGGCTATGGTGCTTTAACACCTCTGCACTTACAGTGTGTAAAATTCGTTATTTTTAAGGCATGCATTCCATGCCTTTTTTATACCTACCTCTTTGCTGACTTAATCTATATATTTTTATAGCTGCTAAGATTGCTTTTACAACTAGTTAGTATGATGTGTTCTTTTACTGTAATTAAATAAGCACCTTTATTAGGTGCTTATTTAAAGGCCGCTTGCCTTAATATTTACTTATCAAAACCGTAAATCATTTTATCGCACACAACCGGTGTCGGTCTGTGATCATCATCTACGGCTACAAAGGTAAAGCTGCCTGAAATCGCCGAGTGCTTATCATCTTTATGCATGGTTTCTAAACAAATATCCACATCCACTTTAAGTGATGTATTGCCCACATGCACAACTTTAGCAATTAGCTCAGCAAAAGTACCCGCTGGAATAGCCTCTTTAAAATCAACTCTATCAGATGAAATAGTCACTAACGGCTTTCGGCAAAAGCGAGTGGCGGCAATAAAAGCAACCTCGTCCATCCATGCTAACGCATCGCCACCAAACAATGTGTTGTGATGATTAGTGCGCCCAGGAAACACCGTTTTAGTGACCGAGGTCGTTGAGTCTTCAATACGCTTTGCAATAATTGCATCGCGGTTAATGTCTGTCATAGTATCTACTTTTTATTAGCAAGCTTATCTTGCATCAATAATGCTGGGTCTAGGCGCTCGCCTTCCCAGTTAAAACGCCAATCAAGGTGTGGGCCTGTTACACGCCCTGTTGCACCTATTTCGGCAACTTTGTCGCCTTGGCTTATTGTATCGCCTACTTTTACATCTAATTTGCTTAAATGAATATATGTAGAGGTAACGCCATGGCCGTGGTCAATAATAAGCGTACCGCCAGAGTAGTATAAATCGGGGTCAGCAAACACCACGGTGCCACTAATCGGAGCATAAACAGGCGAGCCGGTTTTATTGGCAATATCTAAACCGAAATGTGGGCGTCGCGGTTCGCCGTTAAAATAACGTTGGCTACCATAAACACCCGATATACGCCCTTGTGCAGGCTTTAATACCGGCTCTAAAAAGTACTGTAAATCAGAGTTAACCGCGCGTGCTTTACGTATTGCTTGCGCCTCACGGCTAATACGTGCGCTTACTTCTTTAGGGGGCGACACATACTTTTTAGCCACACCGGTAATTTTATCAATTTTATAATCACGTTTAGTGATCATTAAATCTTGCGTGTGTGTTTTACCGTTAGTATCTACCCACGTAAGGGCGTGTTTTGCTTTCGCGTCGCGACCAAAGCCAAACACAAAATCGCCAGAGTCTGATAACTTTAATGTTTTACCATCTAGCGATACCGACTTTACATTTTCAAGCTTGCCTGTCACTAAGCCGCCCTGCGTTAGGTGCCCTTTTAGCTCAAGCGCTAATGCACTAAAGCTAGTTGTGGTTACAAGCGCTGTGGCTAAAAGAGTTTTAAGCATAACTAATCGATCCCTTTCCTACGCCTTCATATGCGGTAATTTTTACGTCTTTGTCTGGGTATTCTGCCTTAACTTGCTCAGCAAGGTGTTGAGCAATACATTCTACCGTTGTATCAACTGGTAAAATGTCACAGCGTGACTCGCTTATCGCCATTTCAAAGTAACCTTGTGCAGCGGTGTAAGCAAAACACACATCATCGTTTTTAGCGCTTATGTGTTTTAATTCGCTCGCAGCGATTTGGTCTTCACGTGTGGCTAAGTAAATATCTTGCCATTTTTCTGCCCATTGCTTTTGTAAGCGTGGCATAGACATACCATCTAAACTAATACCAATTTGCGACCGATGGCCATGAATAATACGCTGACAGTTACCATCGTGCTTTTTAAGGCCATGGCTGTAATGATAATAAAAACTTTGGCTGTGCTCTGGTTTAAGCGTCAACTCAATTTTTTCAATGTTTCCTGGCAGTTTTGGTAAAATAGTGTCGATTAAAAATTCAGTCACTGATTCAACGCTAATTTCTGGTGCATCTATCATGCAATAAGCTTGATGCGGAGCACTCATGGCTAAATGGTGGTTATCACCAAATGTGCAATCGAGCGTTTTGTGCGAATCAAATTCTTGTACTGTGCCATTTAAACCTTTAGCAATTGCTAATTTGTGGTCTAAACAGTCGTCAATTATGCCTTTAATTTGCTTTTTAACTAAGCCAAAGTCTAACACCATAGACTCTTCATTTAGCTTGCCATGCAACGTTAAGTCAACAATCCAGCTCTCGCCAACGGCGCCGCGTTTGTTACATAAGTAAGAAAAATCAATCACTGTTAGTGAGTTAACAAAAAGGATCATAAACTTCCTTTAAACTGGTTATAAGTCAGGGGTAATTATAATGATTTCTGATTGTAATTGCGCGGTTTTATAGTGCAAAAAGCAATCGCCACTACTGATTGGCGATAAATCACGCAAAAAAGTCTTTTTTTCAACTGCTCCGAGTTGTTTAGCGTACAAGTGTACGCTAAAGTACTTGGCAATTTCTAAGCGAAGATAAGTGTTATGGAACCTAAAAATAGCTATACAAAAGAAGATTTGATCCTATGTGGTCAAGGTGAAATGTTTGGTGAAGGTAACTGCCGTTTACCAAGCGACAACATGTTAATGATGGACCGTATTACTTCAATCACTGCTGATGGCGGCGAGCACGGTAAAGGCCAAATTGTAGCTGAGCTTGATATTGACCCAAGCCTATGGTTTTTCGATTGCCATTTTAAAGGCGACCCAGTTATGCCAGGTTGTTTAGGGCTAGATGCTATGTGGCAACTCGTTGGCTTTTTCTTAGGCTGGTCTGGTGGCCCAGGTTTAGGCCGTGCTTTAGGTGTGGGTGAAGTTAAATTTACCGGTCAAATTTTACCTACCGCTAAAAAAGTAACGTACCGCCTTGATATGAAACGTGTAATTAAGCGTAAATTATTTATGGGCATGGCTGATGGCACAGTTGAAGTAGATGGCCGCGTAATTTACGAAGCAAAAGATTTAAAAGTGGGCTTATTTCAAGACACAAGCGCATTCTAAAATTAGTAATAAATGTATGCAAAAAGGCCTCCAGTTGGAGGCCTTTTTACGTTAATTCTTATCTGATGAATTAGGTTTTATACATGTTTCGGTTTTCAATTGCTTCACGCCAACCGCCTAACCATTCTGACTTAGGATCGATTTGCTGATAAGGGCATAGCTCTTTTGAGCGCCCGGCTAAACCTGCTTTAAAACCTTGAGAATGAGCTCTTTCTAAACGATCTCTTTTTTGTCTCTTCATCGGTAATATCCTCACCTTTTTTAATTATAAATTTTGTAGCATTATTGAAATCTACATTTAATGAATAGTTAATAAAAATGTTAAATTCAAATAGCAAAATTAATTAATTTGTTTGACATTAACTAACATGCTGATGCAAAAATAATTTAACATTAATAAAACACAGTGGTCGTACCACTTCATTTCTTACTGCTTCTTTAATTTACAATACGGCTATCTAACCGCTTAAATGCACTTATGTGCTAAGGCGTGTTCTACTTTGCTGATTTAAATATCTCCATTGAGGCGCTTAAATAACTGCTTAATAAAAGCACCTAATGGGCAGCATATAGTTGGTATTTATGGTGCATTATCGCCTTGTCTAAATGCCAAACTCCACTGCAAATTTAACCAGCAAAAATCAACACGACCTATTTATCCGACACAGCTTTTTTGGCTAAGTTCCAAACAAAAATGTAATCATGACGATTTTATTGCAATTTGCCCTTTTGTTTAAAAAACAGCTTTAACGATTTATTTTTAAACAATTGGTATTTATGCTTGATTAATTAAAGTTGATCGGTCTAATATGGGTTAACTTAAAAAAGGCTATTAGGGGTTACTTATAATGAATACTGCTCAAGCACCTGCACGGCGCGGAAGACCCCCTAAAGTACCTCGCGAAAACGCCGATACCAAAGCGCACCTTATTAGGGTTGGCCTAGAAACCTTAACTGAATTTGGTTTTAGCGCAACTGGCCTTGATACCATTTTAAAAAAAGCCGGCGTGCCTAAAGGCTCGTTTTATCATTACTTTAAAAGTAAAGAAGCGTTTGGTATTGCCTTAGTAAATGCCTACGATGACTACTTTATTACTAAGCTCAAAAAATATTTAACCGATAGCAATACACCGCCCCTGGAGCGCTTAATTCACTTTACGCAAAGTGCTATTATGGGCATGCAAAAATACCAGTACAAACGCGGTTGCTTGGTTGGCAATTTAAATCAAGAGCTCAATCATTTAAGTGATGAATTTAAAATCCGCTTACTACAAAGCTACGTAGCATGGCAGCAGCAAGTTGAGCAGTGTTTAAATGAAGCACAGCAACAAGGCACGCTTGCTAAAACTGTTGATACGCAGCTTATGAGTGAATATTTTTGGATTGGCTGGGAAGGCGCCGTTATGCGAGCTAAACTTACCCAATCAAGTAAACCCCTTACGTTGTATACAGAAATGTTTTTACGCGCATTGCTTACCTAATGCGCATTTTATTTAGCCATTAAAAACCGATCGGTCTAAAAGGATATGTTATGAGTAACTCAGTTAAAGCTATTGTAATTACGAAAGACGAAAACTACGCTGCGGCGCTTAGTGAAGTGCAGCAAAGTGACCTACCAGATCAAAACGTGCAACTTGATGTACTTTACAGCACACTCAATTACAAAGATGGGTTAGCCATTACAGGTAAAGGCCCTGTTGTGCGCAGTTTTCCTATGGTGCCAGGCATCGATTTAGTGGGCACAGTAAGTGAAACAAGTACCGATGAATTTACTGTTGGCGATAATGTAATTTTAAATGGCTTTGGTGTGGGCGAAAAACACTGGGGTGGCCTTGCACAAAAGGCATCGCTTAATAGTGATTGGTTAATCCCCCTCCCTGCAGCGCTTTCGCCAAAACAAGCAATGCAAATTGGCACCGCAGGCTACACAGCAATGCTGAGTGTTATTGCCCTTGAAAAACAAGGCATCACTCCAAGTGATGGCGAAATATTAGTGACCGGTGCAAACGGCGGTGTTGGCAGCTTTGCCATTTATTTATTAAATCAGCTGGGCTATAACGTAACCGCTGCCACAGGAAGAATGGAGCAAAGCGATTACTTAAAAGAGCTAGGTGCGTCACAAATTATTAGCCGCGATGAGCTTTCAAACCCAGGTAAGCCACTTCAAAAAGAGCGCTTTGCGGGTGCTATAGATTCGGTAGGCAGCTACACACTTGCTAATATTTGTGCATCGCTTAAATACGGTGGTGTTGTTACTGCGTGTGGTTTAGCCCAAGGCATGGATTTACCCGCATCAGTAGCGCCCTTTATTTTACGTGGTGTATCTTTAATTGGTATAGACAGCGTTATGCGCCCTAAAAAAGACAGAGTAGAAGCATGGGACAGACTAGCAAGCTTAGTTAAAGCCGATTACCTTGATAAAATTTCAACCGAAATTACACTTGAACAAGTAATCGAAAATGCCGAGCAACTTATGGAAGGTAAAATTCGCGGCCGCGTAGTTGTTAATTGCCAAAGTTAAGCAATTTTATCTATTAAAGCCTCGTTATTAAATTTATAATGGCATTTGTATTTTTATTAATGAGGCAACACCTATGAGCAACCAAGATCTTTACAGTAATAACCCACTGCAAGGCGTAAAATTAGAGCAAGTGGTTGAAGAACTGGTTGAGCAATATGGGTGGGAGCTACTACACGCTTATTTGCAATTAAACTGTTTTAAAAACAACCCAGATGTAAAATCGGCGGTTAAGTTTTTACGTAAAACACAATGGGCACAAGAAAAGGTAGATAACTTTTACCTATACCGCCTTAAAAACTTACCTAAACCCGACGATGTGCAATACGAATTACCGCCACGAGATAGAGTTATTCCTGCTGATCATAAACCGGGGGAGCCGTGCGAATTAAGTTTTAGCGATGCAAAGCGAATTATGGAAAAAAAGGCCACTAAACAACGCGCCAGGGCACGAAAACAACGCTCAAATGCAACTAACCCGTGGGGTAACTAAGTTAACCTCAACTCTGGATAATAAATCTATCTCTAGCAGCTATTTTCAGCGCTAACAGCGTTGAATTTACTTGCAATAGGCTAGCTATTGACGCGTAAATTCGCCTTGTTTTCACCGAAAACCGCTGGCTAGAGAATTAAGCTTAAAGATCATCATGATAAATTATGTTGGTCTATCTCTTAACCAAAGTTCAGGTTAAGTTATATTTTTAAAGCCAATGTATATTGGCTTTTTTTAGCTCTGCAATTTTAGGGCTTAGTAACCTCGTTTACGCCAAAAATCATTAACAGAGCCTTGCTCTTCAAGTGCAACGTTAAATGTTTTATCGGCAATAATTTTATTATTTAGGGTGAGTGTCATTCGCCAATCACCTAATTTATTTTCAATAGGCTCCCACAGCGTATCACCTAAATAAAATTGCCAGTCGTTCTCTTTAATGTATTCAACGCCTTCAAAGGGCGGCATTATTTCGCCATTACTGTCTGGTATATCGGGGTGATAAATACAAAAGTGAAGTTTTTCGCCTTTTGCTTTTTTAATATTAATTATTAAGCCAAATTCAACATCAAGCTTGGCAATTACATTGGTAGTAAATTGCTCAATTTGTGGCAATGCTTTACTTTTGCTATCCCGGTAGAATAAATCCCACAACTTTGAATCGACACCTCAGGTTTTGATTTTGCCATTACACCATTCTTTACTTAAGGCTGTTAATGCACTGATTTTATAATACATGCAGCTTAAGTAAAATCACCTGATTAACAAACATACTCAATGTTGATTTATTTTTGCACATTGCTTGCACATTTAAGATCAAAAATAGCGTCAATTAGTACTTAATTGGCAGTGTATGATGAATCACACTCTATGTAATAAAGTTAAACTATTAAAAATTTCGTTATTAAGCGCAGCAATTTCTTCTCTGGTTGCATGTGGCAGTGATGAGCAAAACCTAACAACCGCCACTGATGAAAGTACAAGTTCAAGCAGTGAAAGTACAACAGCAACAAGTGGCTCCAGCTCAACCGAGCAAGTGCTATGTGAATACAGTTACAATGAATACAACGACTCAACATCAGTTCAAACCACCAGTTCTGCTGATTGGGCATGCACAGGTACAACACGCGATGTAGTTGCTAATGGCATTCCAGATCATGATGTGGGCACGTTTCCTAACCCCGATAATCCAAACACCATTTCTGAGCAAACAGTGAGTGAGAGCTTTACGTTAACGCCTATACAAAGCGATACCGCAACCTTAATGGGCGGCCCTCGAGGCGTGTTAGGCATAGTACTAAATGGCGTTAAAATTGATGCCGGTACCGGCGGCAGTTGTGATGACTCTGGCGATAATTGCTCGCTTGGTGATAACAGTGGCAACTGGAGTATTGAAGCACTAAGCCAAGATACCTTTAGTTTTGGAACTGACGATAACAACGCACACGTACAGCCCGATGGCACATATCATTATCATGGCATGCCCGAGGGATTTATCTCCCTTAGAGGCGGCAACAGCTCAGCAATGACTCTAATTGCATGGGCGGCTGATGGGTTTCCTATTTATGCGCGTTATGGCTATAGCACCGCGGATGATGCAAGTTCGTCACTTAAAGTGATGACAGGTAGCTACCAACATATTAGTACTGTAAGCGATAACCGCCCTTCTACCGATATTTATCCACTGGGAACTTTCGCACAAGATTGGGAGTATGTAGCTGGCTCTGGCGATTTAGATGAGTGTAACGGGCGCTTTGGTGTGACCCCTGAATTTCCACAAGGCATATACCATTACTATGCAACTGACACTTATCCGTTTTTTCAACGCTGTGTTAAAGGCGAGCTATAAATTTACTTATAAGCAGAGTGAATATGATGAAAATACATAAAAAAGCACTGGTTGCACTTATTTTAGTGGCCAATATTGTTATAGCACCGGTTGTTTATGCACATTTAATGGTGGCTCAACACGGAACATTAAACGTGATTGATAACCATGCCTTTATAGTACTCTCGCTGCCTATTTCTGCATTTAATAACCTTGATGATGATTTAAATAAAAACGTATCTATTGATGAATTTAACGCCCATAAAAAGCAAATCAGCAAAACTATAATGCGAGGGATTTATTTAAACGATCATCATTATAAGTTTCCCCTAAAAGGCTTATTACTAAACCCTGAAGTGTCGCATACTGATACTAATAACATTGAGTACATAACGATTACGGGCCGATATACAGTGCCCGATATAAGCGCACAACTAAAATTAAACGTTAGGTTATTTAGTCAAAATTCTGATTTAAATAAGTACCACATTACCGCCACTAACAAACAGCAAAAAATGACTCATCAGTTTGCCTTAACACCGCGTACTCCTTTTAGCACAGTGTTTTAAACTAACAATTAAGTAGCCAAGGGCAGACTTAAAATTAAGCTGCCCTTTTTTATTTTTACTGCGCTAATAATTTTGGATTTTTAGGAAAGAAATTTTCTGGTTGTTTTTTACAAAGCGAAAATTCGCGAGTGTTTTTATAAGGAAGCTTCATAAATCCTGCTACCCCCACATCAGTAATGTTAACTGCATACTGCATTAATTTATTAAGTAACCGTTTAAACTCTACTTCTTTGCTTTCATCGAGTAAGCGATAGTAATGGTGTATTTTCATTCTATCTGGCAGGGCTTCAAATATAATACAGCCAGTATGATGAATTTGATTTAGCTCAAACACGCATCTAATCACTTTTTTAGGAAGTTGCAGCTGCTCATCAGGATCTTTACCATCTTCAAAGTAAGAATGTGGACGTGCAATTTCGTTTGCCTTCATACTGACAACTTCATAATCCAGCTCAGGGAGGTTATCAAACTTAAACGCCCCGGTTCCATCTCGCTCTAATTGAATAGTTTTACGCGCATCAAATAAACAACACTTAAATAAACCTTTTTGACTTATCGCTTGAGCAAGCATTACGGTATTATTAATGGCATCGGTAAAGGCTGTTTTTAAACTTTCATCATGCATAATAAGCGATGACTCAACAAACAACGACTCATCTTTCCAATGAAAACTCAATCCACCCACTACTGGGTATTTAGCTAGGCGGCTAATAGAGGCCAAAAAGGCTTTTTCGGTATCGCCGGTATCAAACAAAAACTCTTTATAGTAGCGGTCTAATTGAGCATCGTTTACATCAAGCAGTTGCTGATTATGATCGGCTTGTCGTAAAAACTGTTTGCGCGAGCTATATACTACGGTGTCGGGCTTATCGCCTTTGCCAAACCAATACGGAATAGCAGGACGAGGCTCCGCTTTTTTAAGCTCAGGTAAATACGCCTTAGCCATTTTAGTAATGTTACGGATAAAGTAATCACCAGCGCCATCGCGTATGGTTTTATTTTTAGACAGCATGCCATCAATAACATTGGCAAGCTCTTTGGGTAAGCCAAGCGAGCTTGCAGGAATGGCTTGCGCACCAAAACGACACGACTGAGCGGAGGCAAGTGCATATAAGGTAGAAGCCACACCTTGTTCATCAAAGCGTGGCGATGACTGCTCACCGGACATTTGCGCATCACCTATAAAATACACATCGCCCATTCTGGCATTAGTAGTGCTTAAATCTCCCGACATTAAATCCATAAAATTACTGGCTATAGGCTCACCCTTACTATCAACCTGTGCGTAAACAGAGCTTCCCCAATCAACTAAAGACAGCGCATCGCTTTGCTCATCCCATACCAAATTAGAAGGTTTAATATCGCCATGCACTATAGGTTGAGGGGTTAAACCATTTTTATGATTACGCAGGTCTATTAATACATTACGCAGCCGCACCGCTAATTGCATAATATGGGCGGCACTAAAACGCCCTTTTTTTAGCGATACTTTTTCAAGGTCTTCACCAATGGCGCGGGCCATCATTAAAATACCTTGCTTTTTTATACGCTCAAAAGCATAAAAGGTGGGCACTAGCGGGTTATTAATTTGCGAGAGCATATACGCTTCGTCTTCTAAGCGGTCGCGCACGCTTTGGGCAAGCGTAATACGCGAGAACTTAAACACCCAAGGTAAGGCATTTTCGTCATTGCCAGCAAACACAAAACCAAACGCGCCTGACCCAATCATCTCTACATTTTTATAGCCAAGCGCACTCAGTTGTTTAATACAAATATTAAGCCATTGACGGTGTTTTTTGGCATCTCTATGTGACAGCAAATAAACAGATTGCTCTTCGTTAATATAAAAATTGCGAATTTCTTTGGCTTTCAATACAGGCTCTTTGTTTTATAGGTTAAATAGTGAGTTAGCCACATGATTATTAGTGTTATATAGGCAGATTACAATACTCACCTTGTAGTTTTTACTCTTACCTAAAAAGCTAACTAGCTAAGTGCTAAACATGCACTATTACACCTTGATAACAAATGTTGCATCCAATCGATCAGCTAAGCCGTATTTAAACTATCTGCTTATTTTAGATAGTAAATACATAGGGATTTTAGCGATGAATAGATTAGCCTTACTTACACTGAGCACGTTATATAGCACTAGCACCTACGCGAATATAGAGACCCTTACTGTTTATGGACATAGAGATGGTTTAATTGGCGAGTCTATCAGTGCCTCAAGCGGTATTATTGGTCAAGGAGAAATACAGCAGCGCCCCATGCTCAGAAGCGCCGAAATGTTAGAGCTTATTCCAGGCATGGCGGTTACACAACACAGTGGCTCGGGTAAGGCTAATCAATACTTTATTAGAGGCTTTAATTTAGATCATGGCACCGACTTTGCCACCAGCATTGAAGGTATGCCCATAAATATGCGAAGCCATGGACACGGGCAAGGTTATACCGATCTTAATTTTATTATTCCAGAAGCTATTTCAACTATAAATTACCAAAAAGGATCATACAGCGCTACACAAGGGGACTTTTCAAGTGCGGGGAGTGCGCAATTTAATTTAGCTAATAACTTAAAGCACAAGCAAATAGAGCTAAGCATTGGTGAAGATAACTATACACGTGCAGTAGTGCTTAGTGCGGTTGATGTATCTAATGCCAAGTTAATAGCAGCAGCTGAGTGGCAAGGCTACGATGGCCCATGGGATGATATAAACGAAAACGTAAATAAAAAAAATGCCCTACTTCGTTATGTTGGCAAAGCTTTAAATGGAGATTTATCTATTACAGCAATGGCTTACGACAACACATGGCAATCAGCCGACCAAATTCCACAGCGCGCAGTGTCACAAAATATAACGTCACCTTTAGGGTCACTTGATACCACCCTTGGGGGGAGTTCGAGTCGCTATAGCCTATCAAGTGTTTGGCAAGGCAAACATATAAAAACCAGTCTTTATGCCATAAATTACGATTTAACGCTGTTTTCTAACTTTAGCTATTTTTTAAACGACCCTATAAATGGCGATCAGTTTAACCAACAAGATAGCCGTACTATTTATGGTGGTGAGCTAAGTTATCAATTTGACTCACTTACTGATGGTTTAAATATGCAGCACACTGCTGGGCTTGAGGTTCGCCATGACGATATAGACAAGGTAGGACTTTATAACACTAAAGCGCAAGAGAGACTCAATACAATAAGACAAGATGCCATAAAACAAACAAGCTATTCGAGTTATTGGCAAACAAAAATACTTTTCACACCTAAATTAGAGGCCACTGCAGGCGTGCGGTACGACTATTTTGATACCGATGTAAGCAGTATTACACGGGTAAACTCGGGAAAAGCAAACGATGACTTAGTAAGCTTTAAAGGCAGTTTAAATTATAAACTTACTGATTTGTTAGTCGCTTATGCAAACTGGGGGCAGTCTTTTCATTCAAACGATGCCCGCGGCACTACCATTAATATTGACCCTGTTAGCCAACAAAATGCCGAAAAAGTAGATTTACTGGTAAAAAGTGAAGGTGCTGAACTAGGCCTGCGTTTTGCCGATGATCAAAACGTTAATTTATCCGCCGCTTTATGGTGGCTTACACTCGACTCAGAGCTTTTATTTGTAGGTGATGCGGGTAATACAGAGCCCAGTGATGCATCAAAACGTTATGGTCTAGAGCTAAGTGCGTATTATTGGATTAATGAACGCTTTAGCCTAGACATGGAAGCCTCGTTTACTCATTCAAGATTAAATATAAACTCTGACAAAAACTATATAGAAGGCGCAGTACCTGTTGTTGCAAGTGCAGGTTTAAATTGGCATATAAGTCAAATGTGGCAATCATCATTTAGAGTACGCCACATAGGTAAACGGATGCTTTCTGACGCTGGTGATATTCGATCTGAACCATTAACGGTAGTTAATAGTGCTATTAGCTATAAACAAACTCACTGGAAAGTCGATTTTGAACTACTGAACTTATTTGATAGTACCGATCACGATATAGATTACTACTACGCTTCGCGCTTACCGGGCGAGCCTGCACAAGGTGTAGAAGATAACCACTTTCATCCTATTGAGCCTCGCACAGCCCGCTTATCAATTAGCTTATTGTTTTAATCGAGCAAAACACTGTATATAAAAACAGTACACATATAAAAGCGCACCTTAATACATTTTTTAAGGTGCATTTCGCTGAGATGGCGCTGTTTTAAAACTTTTTAACATAGCGTGGGGATCTACGTTTTTACTATGTTGGCTGCTCGCCTGGGCCCACCACATCAGTTGGCTAAAAGTACGCGAATAATAATTAAACCACGATTTTTCTTCTTCGCCCTCTTGCATTGAACCATCGCTATTTAGCACCTCTTGCGCCTTTGGTACATGAACCATTGCAGAGACTGGCAAACACCCAAGTTCTGATAAAAAGGTACGTAAACTAATTGCCGCACGTAACCCTCCCCATTGCCCTGCCGAATAGCTGACAATAGCGCTTGGCTTATACGAGAACAAAGAACTGCCAAAATGGTTTAGCAAATCAGCTAATGCCGGGCTCATACTATGATTGTACTCTGGGCTTACCATTATATAGCCATCGGCTTGGGTAATTTTATCTGCTAAGGCTGTTAAATGTGCTGGAGCTTGGCTTTTTGCATAGGCAAAATGAGGTTTAAATACATCCTCTGAAGGAAAGTCGAGCGCGTCTATAAGCTCAAACTCGTGCTCGCTGTAGCGCTGGTTTAAACATTTGAGGCATGACTCAGCCACTCGCTCTCCTAATCGTGCTGGCTTAGGGGGTGTGCTATCTCTAACGGTGCCTAAAAAAACTAAAAATTTCATAAAAGCCTCTTTAATTGAGTGTTGTACCCACTATACCTTAAACCTAAAACATATTAAAAATGCGAGGCTTTTATTTGTTTGCACAATTTTTTGAACTCTAAACAAAAATTAATAAGGGTGGCACCCATCACTTACGCTTTAACGCTAACGCCAAGCCTACCCTCAATTAAATTGATAACTAACACCAAACCCTGCCCAAAATAAGGAGCGTAAATGTTCATCACCTCTATAGTGTGCTGCATCTTTGTTTATTGCAACGCTGTAACTGGCATAGCCAGATAGCATGACATTATTTAATAGTTGATAAGATAAATTAGCAGCAAGTTTTACGTTATTAAGGCCATTGTGGCCATCGCTTACATAACCACTATTAAAACCCGCCGCAGTTTGCAGCTCCAATCGCATTAAATCACTAAATGCATACTCTTTTGTAATTGCCAGCTCTATAAAAGAGCCACTGAGCGATAACGAGTGATAGATACTAGCTATTGCATGTATATCCCAATCATATGCATAGCTTATATCTAGGCTAAGCTCATTATCATGGGAATTTACTCCTTCCTCGCGTGCTTTTATATGGTTGTAACCTGCATACAACGTTAGGTGCTCTGCAAGCTCAGTTGAATAAATAGCATTTAAATTTAGCTCATCGTAGTCATTATCAGTGTCTGTTGCTAACCAAGGGATAAACGTAAAGTCATTGTAATTTATTTCGCCCGCAATAGAGGCTAAAGCGCTACCGGGCAAGTTATCGCGCCCTTCTGTCACATAATGGCTTTCCCATAAAGGATGAATATGAATATTTAATTTTTCATTTTCGTGATCAGGGTGGGCAACGCTTTTTATATTACCCCCTACACCTACCTCAAGCTCGTGTAGCGATTCATTCGCAGCGCTTTTACTCGTACCTAAAGCCAGCGACATAATGCAGAGCAAGTGAGAGATTTTTAAATTAGTTTTCATTAAAAGGTCCAAAACCAAAAAGTTGCGCATAATAGTGCTATATAACGAAGCTCAGCAATAAAAAGATGCCTTTTTAAACAATTTATTTAAAAAATGGCTCACATCATTAAAAAACTAAGTAACTTGCTCATTTTACAATCTATAAGGTAGGATAAAAATGAGAAACCAACAACGCACATGGCTGATTTATAAATATAACTCGCGCGTATTGTGCAATTAACAAGCAGGTAAGCGTTTGGCTCTTTAAATCTATATATAAGTTGGTATCCTACGCGGCTTTTTGATAATCATATTAAAATAATTACCCAGAGTGTAAGGTTAATTAGCCAAGGTGGGGCTCTCGCTGCATGGCACGTAAAGTGGCAGCAATCTAGGTTCAACGTAATAAAACGTTGTTCTAAATTTAAAAGCAAATATTAAGGTAACAGTATGCGATTTGGCCCAGGATTACTTGTAACAGCCGCATTTATTGGCCCCGGAACAATCACAACGGCAAGTGTTGCCGGTGCAAACTTTGGGTTTGCATTAATTTGGACATTACTTTTTTCGGTTATTGCCACTATTTTGTTGCAGTCTATGGCTGCTCGATTAGGAGTAGCAACAGGGCAAGATTTAGCACAAGCGTTACGTGCACACATTAAAACCCCTTATCTTAAAGCGCTTGCTAGTTTTTTAGTAATAAGTGCTATTGGTGTAGGTAGCGCTGCATATGAAGCCGGAAACCTCAGTGGTGCAAGTATGGGGCTAGTTGGTATTTTCCCAGGGGTAAGTGCACAAATATGGACGCCGTTAATTGCCATATGTAGCGCTATTCTTTTATACAGTGGTAAGCACAAAGTGGTAGAAAATGCATTAATACTGCTGGTGATCCTTATGAGCCTGGTATTTATATCTACCCTAATTATGGCTGCGCCACCAATGGCTAAAGTACTCGCTGGGTTTATACCTACAATGCCAAGTGGCTCAATTACAACGGTATTAGCCCTCATTGGCACAACCATTGTACCGTATAACTTATTTTTGCACTCTGGTGTTTTAGCTGCGCAAGATCATTCTCAAAGTGATAAAGACACTGTTATTAAACAAACTAACTTAGATACAGGTTTATCAATTACGCTAGGTGGGGTGATCACCCTTGCCATTTTATCAACCGCGTCTGTTGCCTTTTATGGCACCGATACTGGTAAAATTAGTGCAGCAAATATGGCCGTGCAACTTGAGCCATTACTTGGCGAAGCAGCGCATTACTTTTTTGCTATTGGCTTATTTGCCGCAGGATTAACAAGCGCAATTACAGCCCCATTAGCAGGCGCGTATGCGGTATGTGGCATGCTTGGTTGGTCAAGCGAAATGAGTAACACCCGTTTTAAAACAGTCGCCATAACTATTTTAGCTTTTGGTGCATTTGTGGCCTCACTGGGGCTTGACCCTGTTGCAGTAATTATATTTGCACAAGCTGCAAATGGATTACTACTGCCCATCATTACCGCGTACTTGGTGTGGTTAGTGAATCAAAAATCAGTCATGGGAAAATACACCAACTCAACACTTTTAAATGTGGTTATATTACCCGTGCTACTACTCATTTTTTCGTTAAGTTGTTACAAGCTATCAGGGTTAATTTTTTAAAACCAATTAACGTTTAACCATGGCTATGCCCATGGTTAAACATACAACCTTCGCTGCCTTGGCTGCTTTCAACTTGAATGGTGGCGTGTTCAATGTCAAAGTGGTCATGTAAATGGTGCTGTACTTCAATTAAAAAGTCGTTATTTAATGCGTTGTTGTCAGTTACTAAGTGAACAATAAGCGCAGACTCTGTGGTACTTAGTGGCCACACATGTAACCCATGCACACCTGTTACATGCTCAATGCTTAAAAAATACTGCTTTAGTTTTACTATACTAATATTTTTGGGTACGGCGTCTGTGGAGTAATTAAGCGAGTCTTTAAATAATCCCCATGTGCCAATAAACACAATCACTACAATACTCAAACTTACAACAGGGTCTACCCACTGCCAGTTTTTAAATAAAATAACAATGCCGGCAATTACCACACCTAAAGACACCGCTGCATCGGCCGCCATATGTAAAAAAGCACCTCTAATATTTAAATCGTGCTTTTGCCCCTGCACAAACAACAACGCAGTTAATGTGTTAATTACTACACCAATCAGCGAAACCACTATAACCGTCATGCCTGTAACCGGCTGAGGGTTTTCAAAACGCTCTATGGCATGCCAGGCTATGCTAGCAAGGGCAGCCATAAGTAAAACAGAGCTCATTAAAGACGCTAACACCGTTGATTTTTTATAGCCAAAGGTGCGCTTGTCGGTAGCTGCTTTACTTGCCAAAACATTTGCCCCCCACGCAAGTAATAAACTAACCACGTCGCTTAGGTTATGTCCTGCATCGGCTAAAAGCGCGAGGGAGTTGGCAAAAAAACCGTACCCGGCTTCTATCACGACAAATATAAAATTGAGTAAAACGCCTATAGCAAACGCGCGATTATAGTGACTAATATGATGGCTGTGATCGTGACTCATGTTGCTCCTTACATAGTAAATAACTTGCTTAACCTGAGCTGTGAAAAATCTATTTTTAGCGCTCGCTGTGTTTAATTTATACAGTTAATGAGGTATGTGTTCGGAAAAGTTTAAGCGTACCTAATAAATAAAACAGCCCATAAATACTGCATACAATTGAGCTTACAATCCAAAATACAATGGAGTTGTGATGAATTAACTGACTGGTTGTTACAAAAGGAGCGATTAACCCTGCTATCCCCCTTAGTAAATAAACACCTGTTATTAATACCAAAGCCGTTTTTAAAAAAGGCAGCTTTAAAATAACACCTGTGCCAGAGAGCGCATACATGCCCCATATAGCAAGTATGGCTGATATAATTAAAGTAACAAAGGTAGGATACGTACTTCCCTGCTCAGCCAACTGCGCCATGTGCTCACCAGCACCAAAAAAGCGATACCAATCGGGGCCGCCAAAAATACAGGCAATATGTAAAAGTGACGCTATAAAACTTAAAACCCCGCTATAACCAATAGCTTATTAAACTTCATATACTTATAAACCTAAGTTATTGGCTTAGGTAAGCAACAAAACCAATTAACGCTGCGTAAAAGCTAAAGCCAAGTAAACATATTAGGTAAACGTTTTTAGCTTTATTTGCCTTAAAGCTCATGTAATCTTTAATGTCAGCTTTAAACTTACCAAAGGTGAATACGTTTAAAATTGCACAGCCGGTAGAGTACAAAATAAACCCTAAAATGGTTTCTATCATTAGCCACATAACAATATCTAAAGCAATGCTCATAACACTCATCCATTAAGTAATGTAAAAACAGCGTATCAAATCTATAGTTGATTATCAGCGTATTTATAGCGTTAAGGTGTAACAATAAATTTCGTAAGCCCTATTAATTGCCCCGACTCAGTTACCACTTTTACTTGCCACTTACCTTTAGCATTATGCGGAAAATTTACTTTATGAGTCCATGCTCTGTAGCCTTGTTTTCGCCCGCCATTAATATTGAGCGTAATTCTGTCGACCTCTTTTTTATTGTGTATCCATACATGAAATATTTTTTCGTTTAGACCTCTTGGCGCTTTTACTGCGGTCCATGTGTATAACCCTTCATAATGAAGTGTATATAAATCAAGAGTATCAATGCTACCTAGTGGTTTTTTATGCTCAACATCTACTTTGTGCGCCAAGGTAATATCGGTTAAACGCAGGGCTGCTGGCGGAACAAAGCTGCGAAGCTGCCAAACCCCGGCGGTTATTACACATAAAATTAAAACTAAAATAGGAAAACGCCACCAGCGCGCATCAGGCATTAAGTTTGTTAAGCTAGGTAAAGTAATAAGCACTGAGGTTACAAGCGCAATTGCTAAGCTTTGGCTCGTAGTTAGGTTTAATAAAATAGGTAACGTAACAAGCAAAACCACAAATAATGCAAAGTTATGAAATACTGTAAACAGCGTGCGGTTTTTAGCTAACTTTTTATAGTAAAATGGATCTATTACCGATATGAAGGCACATATAATAATCAGCGATGTAAAGAGTGCTTGTGGGTGATCCCACTGAGTAACCGCTAAAAAAAACGGTAACGCAAAAAATAGGCTTTCTTGTTGCACCATTTGCAGTGCAAAGCGCATTACATTAGGAGATACGGCTACCCCAAAGCGCTCTTGTACTTTATCGCGTAGCCAGTTGTCGATGATCAACCAAAACCAGCTCACCAGTAAAACAATGGCAATAACCTGCGAGAGCGACTCTTTTCTATCAACCATTACATAGCTTGCAACACCTGAGCAAAACGCCAATACAGCCAATAGCCCTGGTCGCTTTTGCATTGCCACTATAAATTGAGTAATGAGACTTTTTAGTTTGTTCATTTATTTTAGTGTCCGTACATAATGTACTTTATTATTATCAAGTTAGTTAAAACAGTGTAACTAAGCTTAGATGAACAACACATAGATGCCTGCAGGTATTATTTTTAGTTGTTGCATTAAAAACCACTCCCTTTTAACCGCTATTTTAATAAATAAGTGCTTATAACTCGCCGTAAAACTACAGTACTTTTTAAAACTGTAACTTTAAGCGTTAATTAAAATAAGGGATACAGCCGTGCCTGAATTTTATTAATGCGCAACGTGAATTTACCACAACAAACACATCTAGACATCTAAACACCTATAAATTATACGCTGCACTATTTTTTTACATGCCTAAACACAGGTTTATATTCTCTCAGTAACACATTTAATTTATATAAATGAATCAAACTCATGTTTTATGTGAAATTAAACCGTTTTTATTAAAGCACCAATCAACGTATAAATTATCCATCGGCCAGCGCTTATAAGCATTAAGCCTGTTTATTACAAAACCACCCTTTGAGCACGCTAAAGGCTCAGGTTTTAAATATACAATATGGATAGAGTTACCATGAGTAAAAACATTACATTTAATATTAAAAGTCAGCGCCTTGATGAAAACTACCAACCCGCTGAAAATACCCGTATAACCACTAATTTTGCAAACTTAGCACGAGGCGAACACCGCCAACAAAACTTAAGAAAAGCGCTAAATATGATCAACAACCGCTTTAACACCCTTGCTAATTGGGATAACCCAACCGCTGAGCGCTACAGTGTAGAGCTTGAGATTATTTCTGTAGATATTGGTTTAGATGAAAACAGCCAAAGCTTTCCTTCTATAGAAATATTAAAAACGAATATTATTGATACCAAAACAAACAAGCGCATAGAAGGTATTGTTGGTAATAACTTTTCATCGTACGTTCGCGACTACGACTTTAGCGTGTTACTTCAGCAACATAATAAAAATAAACCACAATTTAGTATTCCCGATAATTTTGGTGAGCTGCATGGTAAGTTATTTCAATCGTTTGTAAGCTCCAACACCTATAAGCAACACTTTAAAAAACCACCGGTAATATGCCTCAGTGTGTCAGATAACAAAACCTATCATCGCACTGCCAACGAGCACCCTATTTTAGGTATTGAATACCAACCAAACGAATCTTCGTTAACAGAGCAATACTTTAAAAAAATGGGCCTACAGGTGCGTTACTTTATGCCTGCAAATAGTGCCGCACCCTTTGCCTTGTTTTTCTTTGGTGACTTACTAAACGATTACACCAACCTTGAGCTAATAAGCACCATTAGCACAATGGAAACCTTTCAAAAAATTTATCGCCCAGAAATTTATAACGCCAATGCCAAAGCGGGTAACGCCTTTAAGCCTAATTTAAAAAATGCCGACCACTCACTCACGCAAATTTTTTACGACAGAGATGAGCGCAGTAAATTAGCCGCCGAGCAAGGCAAGTTTGCTGAAGAGCATTTTATAAAACCGTATAAATCAGTGCTTGAGCAATTTACATCAGCAAACGTCTAACCTTATTTTAATAAAGGGTCACTCTTATTATGAAAACATTATTACCTACATCTACAGCTGGCAGTTTACCAAAGCCCTTATGGCTTGCAGAGCCAGAAACCCTTTGGTCGCCGTGGAAGCTTCAAAACAACGAACTTATTGAAGGCAAAAATGACGCCCTGCGCATTGCACTTCACTCACATCAACTCGCTGGTATTGACATAGTGAGCGATGGCGAGCAAACACGCCAACATTTTGTAACTACATTTATAGAGCACCTAAACGGTGTTGATTTTGAAAAACGAAAAACGGTAAAAATACGCGACCGTTACGATGCAAGTGTTCCAAGCGTAGTTGGCCCTGTTAGCCGCCAAAAACCTGTATTTGTAGAAGACGCTAAGTTTTTGCGCTCGCAAACTAACCAACCTATAAAGTGGGCACTACCCGGCCCAATGACCATGATAGATACACTTTATGACGACCACTACAAAAGCCGCGAAAAACTAGCCTGGGAATTTGCCAAAATACTCAACCAAGAGGCCAAAGAACTAGAAGCCGCAGGCGTTGATATTATCCAATTTGATGAGCCCGCGTTTAATGTATTTTTTGATGAAGTAAACGATTGGGGCATTGCCTGTTTAGAGCGCGCAATTGAAGGGTTAAAATGCGAAACTGCTGTGCATATTTGTTATGGCTACGGCATTAAAGCTAACACAGATTGGAAAAAAACACTTGGCAATGAATGGCGCCAGTACGAAGAAGCTTTTCCTAAATTACAGCAATCAAATATTGATATTATCTCACTTGAGTGTCACAACTCACACGTACCTATGGACTTACTTGAACTGATCAGAGGTAAAAAAGTAATGGTAGGCGCTATTGATGTAGCCACCAATGAAATAGAAACACCCGAAGAAGTAGCTACTACTTTACGCAAGGCCCTACAGTTTGTAGATGCCGACAAACTCTACCCCTGCACAAACTGCGGCATGGCCCCGCTTTCGCGCGAAGTTGCAAACGCTAAGCTTAATGCATTGAGTAAAGGCGCGGAAATAGTAAGAAAAGAGCTATTAACGCAGTAAAGCTTGCTTTAAAACCAGCTATGTAATTAAAACCTGCGCACTTATTTTAAAATTAAGTGCGCTAATACGTATAGCTACAAAGGGGCTTGCAAGCTCAAGCGTATGTTTAGCAAAGTTGATTCAGGGTGCTAATTAGCTTTACTAAATTAAATTAAAATTTGTATGTAAAATATTATCATTGCAACAGTAATAAACGTAAGAACTCCAATAACCACAGTCCGCTCAGGAATAGAATGAACTATCAGTGATGGCATTTTTTTAAAAACAGGAAAAGTTGGAAAAAAGAAAACTGAATGCTTTTCAAAATTTTTATATTTATCCCACACCTTTGAGAAAAACAGCTTGATACCTGAGAGATACATCAATACAAAGGTTGAAGCCCCAAGCACTTCTAGCATGACCATAAGTTCAATACTTACCATTATTTCTGGCCCAGCTAATAGCATGACTATGATTACCGCTAAAGCGTGCCAAACCCCCTTTGACATCGCTATTTTTATCCTATCAAACACCAAATTTTCCTTGTAAAGCTAACGAGCAGTGACGTAGCTGCATAATTGCGAAGAGCCGCTGCGTTACTGTCCCAGTGAACGTGTTTAGCGTTTTGTTATATGCCGTTTTTTCTACGTCCATCTTCATAAAGAACAAAACAGTCTGCACTAATTTTACGAGACTGTTTTTGTACTTCGCACTCTAGTAAAGCTCTTTTGTTGGCGAGTTCTTGATTCGGATATCCATACCCATAGCCACTTACCCATGCGCCGTCTTTTTCCACGGCAACTGCATAAGCTTTCTGATTCCTATAATTTAGATATCTTTTTATATCACTATCCATTTCCGTTTTTGTAGCTTCTGGAATTGATTTTGTAGCGCAAGAACAAAGAACAACTATTGATAATGGTATTAGAAAAAGCTTCATTGTTTAAAACTCCTTTTTAGGCATATGATGAGCCTGTAGATTAACTCGTTATTAAATTTGTTTTTATTGATTAACAAACCATAGCTGAGTTCCTATTTTGGTTCAATTGATTACTGTATTTTTACGCAGAATATTAAAGTGTTTGATATTGTTTTAATTGGCGTTTTGAAGGGATTACGAGTGTTTGAGTGGCTTTTATTTAGGGTAAAAGGGGGTAATCTCCCCAAAAAATAATAGAAGCCAAATGTAGAATTTTCTCTTATTGTAAACACAGGAGAAGATTATGAAAAAAACACATTTTACAGACAGCCAAATCCTTGCCATTTTAAAACAAGCAGAAAGCGGCGTGTCTATTCCTGAGCTGTGCCGCGAACATGGCATGGGCAATTCAACCTTTTATTAATGGCGCGCTAAATACGGCGGTATGGATGCGTCTTTAATGACACGAATGAAAGAACTTGAAGATGAAAATCGTCGTTTAAAGAAATTGTATGCTATAGAGCGGTTAAAATCTGATGTTATTCAAAAGACAATGGCAAAAAAGTGGTGAAGGCTTCTGAGTAAATTATTAAATCAGAAAATTATTAAATCAGACACAAATTATTAAATC
>OLGU01000033.1_pt1 | contig 42150 bp, 38 predicted proteins | sample 1609281 | NCBI WGS metagenome assembly OLGU01 (sample SAMN05416705, study PRJEB24817) | seawater metagenome | isolation source: Sea water | place: Canada:Atlantic | collected 2013-07 | reverse complement strand
GATTGCCTCTTGTCTCGTGGGCTCGGAGATGTGTATAAGAGACAGGCATTATACATTTTTTGTACCTGAGGATAGGTAGGCTCTTTTAAAGAAAGGCCTTTAAATATATATCTAGCTAGCCTGATAATTAGAGAAACGCGACTCCCTCCTAGCTGCTCACAAAAGTCTTCCTTAGCTTGATAAAAACATTCTTTTAAAGATAAAGATAAATCCTGCTTACTTGAGAAAATATATGTGTTGTGAAGATTTATTACTCCACATGAAGCAAGATTATCTAATTCTGGCTCAATAACCTTTAGGTAATTAGGAGGTAAAGCAATAAAAAAAATGTCACCTGGGTGATCAAAATATATTTTCTCAATAGAGCTCTCTCTTCCCTTATGAATATCTTTCCACCAACATCGATTTTTTTCTTTTAAATTCTCTTTAGAGTAAAATTTAGATACTGAATTTTCATCATTTGAATTAAAAGTAGCATTATATGAACATATTTTGGTATCCGCTGAAATTAGCCCATACCCAGCCGAAACAATCCACAAAGAGGCACCTAAGCGCTCAATATCTTTAACTTTTGCCCAATGATCTCCAGCATAAGCATCTAGAGCAGGTAATAAATCTACTTGTTTACTCAGAATCTTTGTCCAATTTTCTGAGGGAGAAATAGCATCTTTACTAATATCCTTAAGATGTACTTTACTTGTTAATTTACGTAATTTTCTACTGGTGCAGTTAGTAATTAAATGAATTTTCAAAAATTATAGACCTTTGTAAATCACACCACAGGTACAGGTTTCCATCAATTCGATGGCTGATAGTTCAGGGAGTAACGGCTTTAACTGATCCCATATCCATTTTGAAACTATTTCTGCTGTAGGGTTTTCTAAGCCTTCTATATCATTAAGGTAATGATGATCTAATTGTTCATATATAGGCTTAAATATTTTTTTTATATCAGAAAAATCAATAAACCACCCTGTATTCTCATTTACCACACCTTCAAGATAAATACGTACTTTATAAGAGTGTCCATGAAGTCTTCCACACTTATGCCCATCGGGAACATGTGGTAACCTATGTGCAGCTTCAAACATAAAGTCTTTATAAATTGTACTATTCATTTACTTCTCCATTAATTCAAACCACATTGTACACTAGTATTTTAGCGCCAGCCACTACTATAGATTGTCAAAGATTCGAATTTTGATATAGTTATATGCCTACTTAAAAATGGTGAAATCATGAAATTAGAGCATAAAAAAGCCTTTGTAAAAATTATTCTTACACTTCAAAATGATCATCACGGATGTAAAGAAGAGGCCGTTAATTTAGCAAAAGAAGCTTTAGGTTTTGAAATAGACCATAATTTGATTAGAGAAATGATTAATGTAATTTCTGAGGATGAAATTAATACAATTGTAAAAACCATCTCAGTATACTGACAGATATTTTTACTAATTAAGAGATCGGCTAACAAATTTTTTATAATATGTAAGCCAACCAACTTACTCATTAGACCCTATAATACGTTATTTTTTATCTAAATTTTGAGGAATAGGACTGATATCACTATTTCTTGATAAATTTATCTTACTGTTCGTATACCTATAATTAAACTTTCAAATTATACTAATATCGTTTTTACACAAGCTAATAAAAAAACCATAATGGGTACACAAAGAAGGTAGCAAGACGAATTATATTAGATAGCTGGTAAACGTCCGACTAAGATATTTACCAACTATATTTTTTATATCTGAAAATATCTTTCGTTTCAATCCAGGGAATAAACACTGCCCCACAAAGTTGTCAACATCTACTTGTTAAACGAAATTCATTTTTGGTACCAATACTGAATTCTATATAGCCCTATTATATTGCTTAATATTTCTTTTAAACATGTATAGCATATACCTTTCATTCAAAAGTTTGAGGTGATTATTTTTATAATACATTAGACCTCTTTCTTACTTTCTCTTCAATCCAATCATCTACTTCTGACTCCAACCAGGCCACCGATTTAGCACCTAACAATACTTGCTTAGGGAATGTTTCTTTAGCCATAAACTCATAAATTGTTGAGCGGCCAAGTGATGTTTTTTCGATTACTTCTTTTAATTTGATTAAACGCATGGAATTTCTCCGGTTGGTTATTAGTACATAACCTTTCCGGAGTCAGTATTTTTTTATGCTCTTCAAACAAAAAACTTACACATATACATCACTAACTTGCATGAACCACTTAAGAGGAATTTACAATGCAAGGTCAACAGTCGTTATATGAATTTAAACACCCCGTAAATGATGAGCAGATACTAGAAGCCGCTGCATACATAATCGCTAAAAAGCAGTTTAGAGATGGCGTTTTAAATAGCCCTAATGATTGCGAAGAGTACTTAAAACATAAACTTGCGATACATGAACATGAAGTATTTGCCGTACTGTTTTTAGATAGCCAGAACCGCATACTGGAGTTTAAAGAGCTATTTAGAGGCACTATTAACGCTGCTAGCGTTTATCCTAGAGAAGTCGTTAAAGAGGTGCTGGAGCTTAATGCTGCATCCGTTATATTGGCGCATAACCACCCTTCCGGCGTTACTACCCCATCTCAAGCGGACAAGCTTATTACTACCAAACTTCAACAGGCACTTAATCTAATAGATGTGTCAGTACTTGATCACATCATCATTGGTGAAAGCACGTATTCATTTGCTGAACATGGTTTAATTTAAAAGGAGTAAATATGGCGTTAAAAATAGAGCAAGTAGCAGGCCTTAAAGTGCCTGACTCTTTTATTGGTGTGATTGTAAGCGCAGTTGCTAATGGAGGTGACTCTGTAGGTGGGGCAAAGGCGGTTACTCTAAACTTTAGAGATCCAGACTACAGCCCTGAAGCTGGAGGCTTTCATCCTGTAGAGGTTAGGTTGGAAAAGCAGACCACCAGCTGGCAGCTTGTTTATATTACTGACTTTTCGTATCAGGGCCGTCATACCCCTGAACTAATAAAAGAAATTGATGTGTGCTTCAGTATTAAGCAGGTTTATCACTTTTTAGCTGGTTGGTTGAACGCTAAAGAAGGTAAAGAGCTATTAGCCTTATTTATTTCAAACTTTGTTGAGTACTACAACACAGGTTGTTATCAGGTTACGGTTACTATTGAATAAAGGGAGGTTTTATGGCTGAAGTACAAGCAGTTAAAGATCTTGATACAGTCAGGCTCGTTAGCTATTTACTAGAAAAGCGCAGCTCAAGGCAAATGAGCCAAATATGGAACATTGGCTTAAATCTCGCGCTTAGAATATCTGACTTACTCGCAGTGAAGTTCACTGACATAAATAACGATAGGTTGATTATTTACGAGTCAAAGACCTCGAAATTAGCTGAAATAAAGCTAAATGATAAGGCGCTTACTTTAATCAACGAAATTAAACTTACTCATCCACACCACATCTACTTATTTCAATCATACCGAAATCAACAAGCAATTAACTCAAAGCCTAAACCGCTATCTCGTAGAGCGGTTACAAAAGCATTTGCGCTAGTTGGTGAAGAACTAAACATTCATTTAGGCACTCACTCAATGCGTAAAACACGCGGTTATCACTTGTATCAGAAAACCCACGACATCGCCCGAGTAATGAAAATGCTTCGCCATAGCTCCGAAGCAACAACACTTCGTTATATAGGCATAACACAGGAGGAAATAGACAAAGACTTTGAAGAGCTAGAGCTATAACCCTTAGTAGCGTCATCTGGCGCTTGTTTTACTTAACTAAAAGGAAGGCATTATGTCTTTAAATAAAGCCGTTTCATGCGGCTTGGTTGGTAATGAGCTATCTAAACAGATAACTGGCAGTAATGACTCTAGCGTAAGCAGAACAGCTGTGGCTATAAGCTCCGGTGCAGCTGCTGGAGCGCTTACATCTGGCGCAATAGTAATTGGTGCAGGCGTTGCCTCTGCGCCTGTTACAATCCCTTTGGCGGTAGCTGGTGGAATAGTTGCTGGCATTGCTAGTTTGTTTGATTAGTTAAATACGAGTGCTCATATAGAGCACTCTTTTAAGGTGTAATAACACCGTTTATTTTTTAGGTTCTCATAATGGTATTTTGGGAACTTGCCATCCCATATATACTAAGGGCTTAAGCTTATTTAAGTAGTTCAAGGTCTCAAAAACTCGTTGAGTAGCTTAATGGGAAGTTGATTACCTTCTGCTGCAACCAAAATAATTATCTTTACTACCAAAAGCCTTTGTATCAACTTTTGCAAAATAACTAACTCTAAAGTATAGCTGTTCAAAATCCTCTGCAAAGTTTTCACTGTTCCTATTAAGCCTGTATGTATGATTATCAGGAAATTCTACACACTTACCCGCATCATAGGTTTCAATCCCTATAGACTTCGCCCAAGCCCTTATTATACGAGAAGCCATATTATCACCATTACCTTGATAATTACCTAAACCATAATAAGTGTCTTTATTCAGAAAAATCGCAACATGATAATGGGGCATGCAAGAGCTATCTTTCTCTTTAACCCATATGTATCTCAAACTACTATGGTGAGCATTACCGTTTCTTTTAATTTTATCTTTAATGTCACGCTTTATTTCTAGATCAAGATTCTTAAAAAAGCTCGAAATATTCGATGTTTGTAAACTTGCGATTTGATCAATAATTCCAAAGCTAACTGGAAATCTTAAATCAAATCTAATAGCCAAAGTCCTAGGATGCTCATTCAGACTTTGAGTTAGAACCTGCTCAATAGATATTAAATAATTTTGTATCAAATCTCCCTTATTCCATACAGGAATATTTTTGTAGAACCCCCCTTTGTTTATCACTAAGTTCCTATTAACTGGATGACGTATATTCATTATTTTCCTCTTGATTTTAGTTAGTCACATAAGAGGTGTCTCCTTAGTAATTATTTATCCATTATTGCTTTATAAGTTTGAAAAGGTAGTGCTGTGTATATATTACCTATACAGAAAAACAACCCACCAGGTTTGTGTGGTATGAATCAAAAAACCATAGGCTGTTGAGTTGAATTTAAGTGAAAGAAAAAAGAGAAAAGTAGTACCGATGTGGGATCAATTCATCTGCCTGCAAAGCTTAATATTTGCTTTTTCAAAACTAGCATGCGATAGATCATAAAAGCAAAACTAAGAAAATAAACACTAAAACATAGCTTACCCCAGTAAAAACGAGCTCATACAAAGCATCTTAGTTACGTTTTTTTTACTATATATAGTTTGATTTTTTATGAATAAACCACTTATAAATTATGCTTTAGTTATGCTATAAATGAACTTTATTTGATAAGGAATTACAAAAATGTCATGGCTAGACACATTCAAAAATGATGAAAGATCGCTCTTGTGGTTAGTTAAATATATCCAACACAACTATTTATCATCTGTAGAGCCTCCTACTAACATGCGAGATATTCACAATATTATTCAAAGTTGGGAGAAACAAAACCAGAGTAAAAAAACTATTCGTTTAAACGAAGAGCTTTATCATTTAATGCAGGCTTATTTTACAAATATACTCCCTATTGAGAGTTTTGATTGGCTATCGATTAAAAATCCAAAGCAGTTATGCTGGGTACTTTTTTACTTAAGATTTAACCCTCTAAAACAGTTTTACTACGCCCCCACAGATAAATACTTTCGAAACTTCGCTAGTAACGCTAAAGAGATCTATCCACTAATAATTAAAACCTTTGACGCTGCAATGTGCGAACATGGAGTCAAGCAGAACTACTTACTAACTATGAAGTGCAGCTATTCACAGTTTGTAACGTGTAAAAGCCGACTTCCATGGTTAAATATACAAGATGAAGAAACATGTAGCTGGGTTTGGCGTTACCTAATAGAAAAAGTAGAGGAGGCAACAGGAAAAGAAGACACGTTCCAATTCATAAAACCAATTGATAATGAGACAGTTTATTGGTCATGTATTGCACTAATAGCCAATTGGGGATTCTTAAATAGGCAATTTACAGAAAAAGTTAAAATCCCAACATTTGCTCATACCTTTACAACTAACAATTTGGATGTTCAAATCAAGTTAGACTATTTTGGTGATGAGACTACAACTAAAAATAGCAAAGAAACAGAAAGCGCCACATCCAACAATATTGACCTCTTCAAACCGTCAGACATTGAGCTGGTTGATGCAATTGGGCTCAATACTGTTGAGCTAAAAATTAATACATATTCTCGCTGTGTCATCTACACCGATACCAATTACCCATACGAAATTATCTGGCTACTTGGTGTTTATCCATGCGTTGAAAATGATCTCTTTAATATTAGACTGGAAGCTGTAAGTGATGTAAAAATAGGTACACTTAACAAAGCTGGCTCTACAAAAAGCCAAGTTAAAACGACAGAACCTATAATAAAACCAAATGAAGTTAGTAAGTTTGTTAGAGAATATAGGTATAAATTAGATTCAGATAATATAGTGGGAAGTTTTTATGAAATATATAAGCCTAAACTTCCAACTACAGAAGAGCTAGCTAAATCATTATACAATGCACACAAACAAAAAATACTTCGCCAAAAGAATAATAATCCCTTTGGTTTAACCAAAGCAAACCAGAAAAAGCTAGCCAACTACGCTAAAGAGCAAAATACCACTGAAAAAAAAGCCCTCAATGAAATAGTCAAAGCAATGCTTGATTAGGTTCTATTACTTTAAATTAGCTTGCTCAACAAACTCGCTCCACCAGCCCATAATTGGCCTACGTTGTTCAAGGTAATCAGAGCGGTTGTATGCCGCTCTTGTTTCATTTTCATCTGCATGAGCTAAGCAGGCTTCAACTAACAGGCTATCGTAACCTTTTTCATGAAGTGCAGTAGAAGCAACGGAGCGTAAGCCATGAGCCACCAACTTATCTTTGTAACCCAAACTGCGTTTAATCGCGGCATTGACCGTATAAGTGCTTGCATGGCCCTTTTCATTACGCTCACTCGGGAATACATATTCATGGTGACCGCTGAGTGGTTTCATTTGTTCAAGTATTGCCAAAGTAGCAGGCGTCAAAGGCACTCTGTGGGCTCTTCTTCGCTTCATTTCTTCAGCAGGAATCACCCAAACAGCCTCTTCAATATTAATATCAGCCCACTGAGTCCCTGCGGCTTCTTTTGAACGGGTCATTGTGTGCAACTGCCACAAAATTAAAAGCTTGGTTTTGTCCTGAATGGTTTGAGAGTTATTCACAGCCGTTAAAAAATCAGGTAGCTCTTCAGGCCTTATTGTAGCCATGTGCTCAACCGTGTTTTTAGTAAATACTTTTATAATTTTTGCTAGTGGATTGGCATTGATAAAGCCATGGTTTACTGAGTAATCCATGATCTGGTTTAAGCTTTGGCAAATACGTTTGATTGTGGAGTGTTTACCGTCAGTCTCAAGTGGCCTGAGAATTTCAATAGTATCAATCGCTGTAATGCTTTCTAAAGGTGTGTCTTTCACCTTTGGGAAAATATACATCTCAAGTGTTCGCCACTCCCTAGCTGCGTGATGAGGCGTAACAGTTGGCTTTTTTCGTTCAAACCAAAGTTCTGCGGCAGCTAAAAAAGTATTCGCAGCTTTACGGTTCTCTGCCTGTTTTTTAGCGAGTTCATGTGCCTTTGGATTAATACCTTGCGCCAATATTTCTTGGTACTCAATAGCTTTAGTACGTGCGTTAGCAAGCGATAGTGCAGGATAAAGCCCTAAAGGTAATTTATTAAATTTATCACTTATTGGGTCTTTAAACTTAAATTGCCAAGATTTAGTACCGCTAGGTAAAACACGCAGTTGAAGGCCGCCACCGTCAGAAAGCGTTTGCTCTTTGCCTGTACTAGTAATTGACTTTATCTTTTTATCCGTTAGACGTACTACAGGCCTAGCCATAATAAGCTCCACAATGATGATTAAGACTAGTATATATAAAATACAATCTCATGGGTACTAACGTGGGTACTAAAAATAGTAGAAGCAACAAGATTAGACTGGACAAACACGGAATAAAAACAGGTCAAAACCATGTTTTAAATGGAATTTTAGTATCTCTATGGAGCGGCATGGAAGTTAATACAAGCGCCCAGGGAACCACTGGATAGCCATTTTTAACTCCTAACATATAATTTGACGCTATTTTAACTGGCAATTCATTTAATTGCGCTATACTGGCGCAAATTTTTTTAGATTAGATATTATGGCTCTTAAATCTACCATTATTAAAGCGCAATTATCGTTAAGCGATATGGACCGCCACGTGTACCAAGATTTTAATTTAACGTTGGCACAGCATCCCTCTGAAACCGAGCAACGCTTGATGATTCGCTTATTAGCCTATGCGCTAAATAGTTGTGATGGCTTAGAATTTACCAAAGGCTTAAGTGCCGACGATGAACCTGAGCTTTGGCATGTAAACTACAGTGAAGAAATAGAGCTGTGGATTGAGCTGGGCCTGCCAGATGAAAAACGTCTTAAAAAAGCCTGCAATAAAGCTAAAAAAGTGGTGCTTTATACCTATGGCGAAAACAACCAAGCTATTTGGTGGCAAAAACATCAACCTAAATTGTACGATTTTAAAAACTTAAGTATTTTTAGCCTTGATTACGCCGCTACTCAGGCACTTGCAGATTTAGCCGACCGTAATATAAAACTTACCATTACCGTTCAAGATGGTGATGTGTGGGTCAGTTCTGATACGGCTAATATCGAAATAAAACCACAACAGTTAATGTAAATTGTAGGTAAGGGCGTATGAAAATAAACCACGTTATTGTATTACACGGCCTTTATATGTCGGGCTTTGTTATGCGCCCGCTCTGCTCTCGTCTTGAACAGTCTGGAGTTAAAGTACTGAATCTCACTTACAATACGCTCGACCCTAACTTAAGCACCATATTTAAACAAATTGATGAGTTTATTGGTGATGAGCCCTCTGCATTAGTATGTCACTCTATGGGCGGATTAATTGCCCGCGCCTACTTAGAGGCAGGCACGCCAGCGAGTCACCATGTCACTAAAGTGATTACGCTTGGCACACCGCATCAAGGCAGCCACATAGCGCAAAAGATGAAGCAAAAAGGGTTTGAAACTTTTTTAAAAAACAGCGTCGAGTTTTTACTCACTAAAAATGGTAACTGGCCGTTTAAGGCCAAGCTTTACAGTATTGCTGGCGATTTGCCCATTGGGTTAATGCCGTTAATTGTCAAAGGCAGTCAGTCCGATGGCACCGTTTTACTAGACGAAACCAAGCTTAAAGGCATGGCTGAGCATAAAGTGTTTCATTTAAGCCATACCAGTATGATTTATTCTCGCCAAGTGCTTGAATACATTATTAAGTGCCTTAACGAAGCAGCCTAGTCTTCCCCCGCCTCTGCTATTTTATAACTGATTAAAAATATCACCCCCAAAATAAGTGGCATGGGTGCGGCAATGTAGCCAAACGTGTCGGCATTGGCAAAACTTGCGCCTGCTAAATGCGCCACCAGCCCCAATACAAATGCTATAACGGCTATACCTACCACTATGAACTCTGCTTTATTTTGTTTTACTGTTTTTGCATCCATAATCGCTCTCCAATAAATTTAAGATATTTATTTTGCTTGAGTGAATTATGCGCTACAGCCATAAGCATTTACTGATTTAGATCAATACATCAAATAGCCAATATTCAACCTTGTAGAAAACTTGTTTTAGATCATAATTTATCCATGTTTTGTCTTTATTTTATTGTTAAGGGGTAGAATTTTAATAAATTCAACCCATCTATATTGTATGAGTGATTTATTGCGCTGCACGTTATTAATAGTTAAAACCTATTGTATTGACTGGTTTAAACAATTTTACTAATTAATAGCACTGAGCAATAATGATCATCAGTTCATAAATAAACGGTTCATCAAGGAGCAAGGTATGTCACAGGTAAATGCAATTGGTTTAAACAGCGCAAAAAGCGAAGACATTGTTAAGTCACTCAATACATTATTGAGCAGCTACCAAATTCAATACATGAATGCGCGCGGTTTTCATTGGAATATTAAAGGCCGTAACTTTTTTGAATTACACATTAAATTTGAAGAGATTTACAATCTTCTGCTTGAAAAAGTAGATGAAATTGCTGAACGTATTTTAACGTTAGATGGCGCGCCACTACATGCGTTTTCTGATTACTTAGAAGTAAGTGAAATTAAAGAAGCTAAAAACATTAGCGATGGTACCGCAGCCGTAGAAAACCTATTAGCTGGCTACAGCACACTAATTAAAATGCAACGTGAAGTACTTACTCAAGCAGGCGATGCAGATGATGAAGGTACAGCGTCATTAATGGGTGATTATATTTCAGAGCAAGAAAAACTAGTATGGATGTTAAAAGCGTACTTAGACTAAGCTAAAAAATAAGCCCTCAAAAGGGGAGGGCTACAAATAGGGAGAATCGTAAATTTCTTTGCGATTCGGATACTATATTAGCGCCCCCTATTGACTAAACAACGCCACTGTTACCAGTGGCGTTGTTTTTGGTTTAAGCGGAGCATAAATAATTTTAAAGCAAACTAGCCCACCCTTTTCGCGCTTGCATTAAAAAGTCCCAGCAACGGCTGGGGCTTTTGTTAATACCAGCTCCTTAATTAAGTGAAGCTGGAAAAACTACAATTGTGCAGTATTAACTGCTTAAAATTTACTTCTAAAACCAATATAGAAGGTTTGTCCGATTGGGTCATACGTACCTGCGTCGGTTTCAGTGCCTGTGCTTGAGCCACTTACACCTGAAAGTATACGTGGAGGCTCTTTATCAAATAAATTGTTAGCGCCGGCGTATAGCTCTACCGCGTCACTTATATGATAGCTTGCTTGTACATCGTGGTAGGTTACTGAGCCAATACCCACGCCGCCAGCAGGTATACCAAAGCCACTTAAGAATTGATCATCAAAGTCAGCAGCCCCTATGTAGGTCATGCTCCAGTTAAAATCAAAGTCATCAAGCTTATAGCCTAAGTTCCAGTTAGCTTTGTGCTCAGATGCGCCAATTTCACCTGCAAACTCATCTTTATCCGCACCCGGTAACGGAATAGTGTAACCGTCAATCAAGTAAGTGTATGCAAGGCGAGTTCTAAATGCGCCTGGACCAATATCGGCAAAGTAAGTTAGTGTTAAATCAACACCTTCAGTTCCTAAGCCACCACTATTTGATACACCACTGTCAATAAACTCAAGTGACCCTGCGCTATTATTACCAGAAGGGCCGCTACGACGAGTTATAAAGCTACAGAAGCTATCATCACCACCGCCATAACATTGGTCTAGAATAAATTGGCGCGGTGTAGATACAATCGCATCAGTGATTTCTATATCAAAGTAATCAAGGGTAACGTCAAGGCCCGAGATTAACTCCTCTGGGGTAAATACCACACCCGCAGTCACAGAGTCGCCCACTTCTTCTTTTAAGTCTGGGTTACCACGGTTAAAACCACTAATACCCTGTAAATCAGACTGGTTAAGGGTAAACTCACCGTTTGTTGCAATATTATTTGTAACACCCGCATCGGCACGACACGCATCACCTACAGCGCCACCGCCACTGTTTGTAACACCTATACATGGATCGTTTAAACCACTTGGGAATGTTTGCGAAGGCGGTGAAAATAACTCATCAATATTAGGCGCACGTGTAGAACGAGCACGGGTAGCACGAAGGCGTAAGCTATCCATCACTTCCCAATCAACACCTACGTTCCAGCTTTCTGTATTACCTACTGTTGAGTAGTCAGATAAACGGACTGCGGCGTTCATTGTTACCGCATCCAGCACTGGAATGTTAGCCTCAACATAGTATTCAGTTACATCAAAAGAACCTTCGGTTGCAGGAATTGCATTACCGGCATTTAAGCCTGCTTGCTGTAGGGCATCAAATTCACTGCGAGAAAACTCTTCGCGGTATTCAAAACCAGCCGCAATACCTACCATACCCGCAGGCAGCTCAAATAAATCACCTGAGACATTACCGCCAATAATTTCTTGCTCTACCGACGTAGAAAGCGTACTTGGCGCACTAACAAAGTCAATTGCACCTTGCGATAGTGAATTAAATCCGTAAATGTTTACTGGCGCACAATTAAAGCCACGCGCTGTTGCATCAATACAAATCGCTTCATCGGTAATGCCATCCGCATCTAAATCTTGGCTATCAATTACCGCCTCTAAACCTTGGCGAAAGCTTTGTACATTTACTAAGCCACCTGAAACTTGCGACTCTTTCGTTTTACCGTACACATAGTAGGTATCGTAAAACCAGCTGTCGTTAATCTCACCCTGAAAGCCCACAGCTAAGCGGAATGTATCACGCTCTGCACGGGCACCACGGTTACCTACATCACTTAAACGTTTTGCAAAAAAGATATCTCTAGCACCATCACCGTCGGTGTCTGTTGCTGCATTGTAAATATCATCTGACACAAAGGCATTTCTGAGCATTTCGCCATTTACGTCAAACTCAATTGGCACGCGGCCATTGGCATAAATGTCATCTGAGGCTAACGGAAAAGGCTCTAACTCTGAAATAGTGGTACTAGATGCGTACGTCCCTTCAAAAAAGAAGCTGTGTTTATCTGTTAGCTCGTAACTACCATTTGAGGCAAATAAGTAGCGCTCTGTTGGTATAGCAATGGTACGTACGCCGCTTCGGTTAAAGCCGTTGGCATCTATACCGTCACCGCCATTGGTGCTAAACGAGTCCTGTAAGTTGTTGTTTGGATCGTAAGTAAAGCGTGTATCGCCCGCATCAAAACGCCCTTGTGGCGGAAATGATGAGAAAAACGGATTAACGGCTTCAAAAATAGAGCCCGGGTTTGCCGCCGGATCGCCTTCAAAATAAATACCTGAAAATTGGTCTACTGCAGAGCGCTCACGATCGCGTGAAAACACAGCTCCTTGGTCTGAGTAGCCTAAGTGGAACATGGCTTGACCTTTGCCATCACCCGTAGTTAAACCCGAGGTAAAAGAAAACTGGCGCGATTCATCATCGCCTTCGCTTGATTCGCCGTATTGGCCTTCAAATTCTACGCCTTCAAAGTCATCTTTTAGTACAAAGTTAACTACACCTGCAACCGCATCAGAGCCATATACTGATGATGCGCCACCGGTCATAATTTCCACGCGCTCAATAAATTGACTAGGAATGGTATTTAAATCAACTGCCGAGCTACCAGGTACACCCGATACATAACGGCGCCCATTCACAAGTACTAAAGTACGGTTTGAACCTAAGTTACGCAAATCAACAGTAGCTACACCCGCGCTTGCAGTTGAAAAGTTAGAGTTAGTACGGCTAATAGCTGGAGAACCAAATGCTGGGTTTTCTAGCAGTAGGTTTTGAATGTTTAAAGAACCCGATGCATCAATTGCCTCGCCACTTACAACCTGTATAGGTGCAGATGACATCGCCTCGGCTGAACGAATACGAGAACCCGTTACTTGCACGCGTTCTATTTTTTCTAGTTCGTCTTCTTCTGCGGCTATACCTTGAAAAGAAAAGCCAGCAAGCACTGTCGCACTAAGTGCTAAAGACAATGAAGATTTTTTAAATGTACGACTATCTAAGTTATTTATTTTTTTCATACTATAATGCCCCTGAAATGTTATTTTTGTAACTGGTTGGTTACAAACATTTCAACATTAAGTGGAATAATTTTAAGACACTATGCGCATTATTTAATAGGCACTTAGTCAGGTACAAGCAGCAGGATATATGGGATGAAGGTACTTATCCCAGATTGTTATAAATTAGATTAAATTTTTTAACATTTTTTATTAAATACACGGTCTTTATAACTACACACTCTAGAGATGGATTTTTTATGATTACTTACTTTCATGCACTAATTAGAGTTAGCACGAGCAAATTTGCAACATTCTTAACTCAGCAGGTGCAAGCTCACCGTCACTTTGATTCGCAAACGCAACTGCCCGAGCAGCGTTTAGATCAAATAGATACCTCTCGTTTTAATGTGCTTTTTACGAATTATCTAATTTAAATGATCCTACTCAAATAGTACACCTAACTGAATTGGCTAAAACAATGAAAGTGGTGGTGATTGCTAGGTCGGCTGAATTTGCTAATTTTGCGTTTGAAGTCGGCGCAGTCTATTTTTTAACCGTCGATGCAACCGCTTCAAGGCTTGAAAAATGCTTCGATAAGCTTATTCATTTATGCCCATTAGCCACACAAGCCGAGCGCTTGTTTAAAGCCGCATCTGAAAACGAGCAACCCATTGCTGCACATATTGTTGTTAAAGATGTAGGTAAGGTACGTTTAATAGATATTAACGATATTGTATGGATAAACGGTGCGGGTAATTATGTAGAGCTGCACTTTAATGGTAACAGCGCCCCCGTTTTACACCGTGAAACCATGAAAAACATTGAGCAACAGCTAGAGCCTGAAGGTTTTATACGTATTCACCGCTCCACGCTAGTTAGAAAACATGCCATAAAAGAGCTTATGCCAACAGACAGCGGTGACTATAAAGTGAAGCTTAAAAACAATATCTCGTTAAATTTATCAAGAAGGTACAAAAACTGCCTAGAGAGCATTATAAGCCCCGTAGCATAGGGGCTTGTAATTCTATTTACCAGTAGGTTTTAATGTATTCATCGTCTGGGTGTTGATGTAGGTAACTTTCTGAATCTTTATAAAAGTTAACTTCAATATCGCTGTTGTTCCAGACCTTCTCGAACATATTTTTAGCAATAATGTTTGCATATAAGTAATCTACGCGTTCGTAGCCACGCTCTTTTACGCTGGCAAAGTACGCCTCTAACGAGTCCATGCTATCTACAGTTATTAACTCAAATTCTTCTAAATTAACCACAACACACTTTAGTGCGCCTTTGGGGTGCATACTTAGTTCGTTCACCACGCCATTAGTTAGTAAAGTAATTCCTTCATTATTAAAACTACCCATTAGCTTTAAATACATGGTGGGTGGCTGAGAGCAAATATAAAACTCTCCATGTGCTCTAAACATAAATAACCTTTTATATATCAGTGCTTCATTAAAGCTTAATACATTTTGCGTATTTTGCAGTTAATTTATAAGCGCAATAAAAAAGGCCATTTCGAGGGCTTTTTCTTCAAGGCTTTTAAAACGCCCAGATGCGCCGCCATGCCCTGCATCCATGTCGGTTTTGAATACCAGTATATTGTTATCGGTTTTGAGTTCTCGCATTTTTGCTACCCACTTCATAGGCTCCCAATACTGTACTTGAGAGTCGTGCAAGCCTGTGGTGACTAAAATGTGCGGGTAATCTTGGGCGCTAATATTATCGTACGGCGAGTACGCGGCTATTACATCATAAAAGTGCTCATCGTTTGGGTTGCCCCATTCATCATACTCGTTAGTGGTAAGTGGAATACTTTCATCTAGCATGGTGGTTAACACATCTAAAAATGGCACATGACACCCTACACCTAAGTAAAGCTCTGGCGCTTGGTTTAATACAGTGCCCATTAACAAACCACCTGCACTGCCGCCAGAGGCAAATACTTTGTTTTTATCACCGTAGCCTTGCTCTACAAGAGCCTTTGTAATATCAATAAAGTCGCTAAAGCTATTTTGTTTATGCTCTTTTTTACCTTGCTCGTACCAATGGCGTCCTAGCATTTCGGAGCCTCTAACATGTGCAATCGCATACACAAAACCGCGATCTAGCAAACTCAATGAGGTACTCGAAAAGCTCGGATCTATCGTGTAACCATATGCACCATAGCCATATTGAAACAGTGGGTTAGTGCCATCTTTGGTAAAGGTGTCTTTTCTATAAACTAATGAAACAGGTACTTGCACGCCATCGCGTGCTGTCACGAATAAGCGCTCAGAGGCATAAAGTGCACTATCAAACCCGCCCAGTACTTGCTGCTGTTTTAACAATGTTTTTTTGCCCGTGGCTAAATCAACATCGTACAACGTTCCTGGCGTGGTTAGACTTGAATAATAAATACGTACCGAACGCGCCTGTGGCTCGGGGTTCATCGCCACAGCGGCATAGTAACATGGGTCGCTAAATTCAAGCGCCATGCGCTCTTGAGCTTGGTTAATAACAACAAAGCGAGCTTGACCTTGCTCGCGCTCAGTTAATACTAAAAAGTCGTCAAATATCTCTACGCCTTCAAGCAATACATGCTCACGGTGCGCGGTGTGCTCTTGCCACTGCGTTTTATCTGCAATCGTTTCGCTTGTTGCCGTCATCAGTCTGAAATTTTTAGCTTGCCAGTTAGTTACTATGTAATAAGTATCGCCGTGTTTATCTATATCAAACTCATGCCCTTCTTCGCGCGGTAGTAATGCGTTAAATTCTCCTTGCGGGTTATTGGCATCAAGCACCCAGGTATCGTTTGTTTCGGTGGTGGCCAAATCTATAATAATAAGGCTCTCGTCACGGCTTTTACCCAAGCCCATAAAAAAGCTTTTATCGTGCTCTTCATACACCATGACATCTTGGCTTTGCGCTGTGCCTAGTTCATGCCTAAACACCTGAAAACCCAGTAACGTTTGTAAGTCTTTTTTAACGTAAAATACGGTTTTATTGTCGTTAGCCCAAACAACTTGCCCTTCAGTGTTTTCTAAAACATCGCTGAGCATTTCACCTGTTTGCAGGTTTTTAAAATGTACACTATAAATTCTGCGCCCTTCGGTATCTTCGCTGTATGCCATTAATTGCTCGCATGGGCTTAGCGCGACTTCACCTAGTTCGTAAAATTCATGGTTTTGAGCTAAAGCATTTACATCAAGTAGTAACTGCTTGTTATCGGTGTTAATACTTGTGCTTCTGTAATGACGCGAATACTCATCGTCACCACGTACCTCTGAGTGATACCAGTACTTACCATCTTTAACCGGCACCGTGTTGTCATCTTTTACGATACGCCCTTTTAGTTCTTCAAAAATACTGTTTTGAAGTGGTTTTATTGCGGCTAGTTGCTCATCGCAGTATGTATTTTCGGCTGCTAAATGGGCGAGTATTTCTGGGTTTTCGCGCTCATCATCGCGCATCCAGTAGTAGTTATCGGTGCGCGTTTTATTGTGCATAGTTAATTGATGAGGTTGCTTTTTAGCAACAGGAAAACGAGCTAATGATTGAGAAGAAAATTCACTTAAAGACACAGCAAAACCGTATAAAAAATAACAATGCAGGCAGTTTATCATAAAAATAAAAAAGCCCACTCATAGAGAGTGGGCTTGAGGTATAAGTCCAAATTTTAAAATTACTGCAATCTTATTCTTGTCATTACACCCATGGGAAGATGGTTTTTATTTTAAAAGCGTTAAGAGACCTTAGTCCAGGCCATTGCCCAGCTTTTTCCGATACCAGGCTCAAAGCTTGGATTTTTATTAGTTCTGCAAAATTGGCTAAATGGCCATGCCTTACATTGGTATATATAACCGGTTTTAGGCTGCAGTACGCGAGTCCCCGCGTTGTATTGTTCACCCCCATTAGGGTATACAAAATCATATGCTTGGTTGGCGCACTTAGCGGGGGTATCGCACTTTGCAATGCAATGAAAATCAACCTTTGCCTTGTTAATACCACTACTTTCTAGGGCAAATATTTCGTTATCTCTATAGCCAACAACCAACCCTTGCTTGGTCATTCTACCTGCACTTACCAGTGGCACATGCACGTTTATATACTCAGCAACTAAGCGTGGCCAAGCATGAGGCTCACCTTGTTCTAAAGAGGTAATTTTATAATCAAACGATAAATCAACAAGCACTCCTTGCATGTCTGAAAAGGTTACACTAACCACATCCCCAATGAATAATTGAGTATGATGGTTTAAACAACCTATAGTTGACCATTTTCCACAGGCCAACGACGTATGCATAAACACAGTAACACCTTAAGAGTCACAAAATTTTATCCATATCATATGGATACACAAAAACGACACTGAGGGCAAGCAATACCGTATAAAAATTATGCAGCAGCCCCGCTATCGTAGTTTACACCTTAGACCGGAAACTTTGCGTCTTAGCCTTTCGACTAATTTGCCAACAGAAAAAAGTGATTATAAAACGTGCGCAAAGCTTATTCAAACAAAAGAATGTAACCGAGATTTTTATATAACCCTAAATAACTAAAAAGCCAACTTGTTAAAGTTGGCTTTTAATAGTTTAAGAGGTTTGGTTTATAGGGGCTTTTCGCCTAAATACTTTTCGAAAAGCCATTTTAAACACGCCGCCAATATCGCCTAAAATAATGTACAAGCACGGCACCAATATAAGGGTGATTAGTGTTGCAAACATTACCGCAAAGCCTAGCGCTACTGCCATAGGGATTACAAACTTAGCTTGTAAGCTGGTTTCAAACATTATGGGCAAAACCCCTGCAAAGGTTGTAATAGAGGTTAATAATATTGCCCTAAAGCGTGCACAACCGGCTTCTATTACCGCGTTTTTAACGCTTACACCCTCTCGGCGTACTTGGTTTACGTAGTCGGTCATTACCAGCGAGTCGTTTATTACTACGCCGGCCGCGGCTATTAAACCAAAGCCCGACATTAAGCTAATGTCTAAATCAAACCAAAAGTGCCCCCAAATAGCCCCCGTTAAACTAAACGGAATAACCGACATAACAATAAGCGGCTGGGCATAACTTTTAAGTGGTACAGCAAGCAATATATAAACTAAAATCATGCCGCCTACAAAAAACAGCAGCTGCTCATTAGCTTGCGCTTGTTGCTCTTCTATTGCGCCACCTAGCTCTGATTTAACACTTGGGTATTCTTCTTTAAGTTGCGGCAGTAAGTTTTCTTTTACTTGCGAAACCACTTCGCCTGGCTCTATAACTTCTTCATCAATACTGCCGTACACATAAACAGTACGATAACCGCCCTCACGGCGAATATAGCTAATACCCGGCGTTTCGGTTAATTCAACCACATCGCCTAAAAGTACTTCACGCCCTTGCGGTGTAGTAACTACAGTGTGTTTTAGCGATGAAAACGCTTCGCGAGTCAGTTTAGGGTAACGTACCATTACTCTTACTTCTTCGCCGTTACGTATTACACGCTGCGCTTCGCCACCATAAAAACTAGCGCCTACTTGGTTTGCAATGTTAGCAAGGTCGAGCCCTAAATCGTAAGCTACAGGTTTTAAGCTCATTTGCACTTCTTTGCTAGCAGGGTCAATGGTCGAGCTTATATCAAACAAGCCTTTTTGTTGCTGCAATAGCTGAATAAAACGACGGCCTGCCGCATTAAGCGTTTCTATATCAGAGCCAAACAGTAAATAACCAAATTCGCCTTCGCCGGTGCCGCCACCGCCGCCAACATCATCTTCAATAGTGAGTGATTTAATACCGGCAATGGTTGGCATAGCTTCTCGCCAGCGGCGCGAAAGTTCAAACGCGTTATAAGGGCGTAAATCTTCATCAACCAACGGCGCAAGTAACTGAGACTCCGTTCTGCCTTGGTTAAATACCAGTACATCACGAATTATTTTTTGGCCAAATTCACGCTCTGTTTCTTCATCAACTCTTAACACCATGGCTTCTACTTCACGAATAGCTGCAATAGTTTGTAAATCAGACACATTGTCATTCATTTCTATTTGAATTTGCGGAAAATCATGCGGCACTTTAGGAGTGGGTACAGTGCGTACTTTATTTGATGTGATCAGCGCAATGCTTATAAAAAACATAGCAATAAAGCCAAACAATACTGTCCAACGCCAATCTACACAACGCGATATAAAACGCTTATAAGGGCCATTTACAAAACCAAAAAAGCGGGTATTAAACCTATCGCGCCAGCCCCCTTTTTTAATAGGTGAAAAGTGCGTGTGGGCAATGTGCGCCGGTAAAATAAGTTTTGATTCAACTAAGCTAAATACTAAACACAGCATAACTACTACAGCAATACCGTAAAAGAAGGCGCTTTCTGGCCCGCTTGAAAGTGTAAACGGGGCAAACACTGCAATGGTTGTTAGTACACCAAATGTAGCAGGGGTTGCTACACGGTTAGCACCACGGACGACGTTTTCAACTCCGCCTCCGCTTTTTTCAACCTCAGTATAGGCGGCCTCACCTATTACTATGGCGTCATCTACCACAATCCCGAGCACCATAATAAAAGCAAACAACGAAATAATATTAATGCTTATACCAAATAAAGGCATTAGCATCATGGCGCCTAAAAAGCACACTGGTAAGCCAATCATTACCCAAAGCGCTAATTTAAAGCGCAAGAATAACGAAAGCATAATAGCGACTAATATTGCTCCTTGAAACAAGTTAGCTTTCATCATATCAAGGCGCGCATTTAGGTAGTACGTCATGTCCATTAATGGCTCTAACCTAACGCCCGGTGGCAGCTGGGTATTTTTTTGTTCAATAAATGCTTTAACCGAATCGGCAACGGGGATCATGTTTTGATCTTGCGTTGCCTTTACCGACATATACACTGCGTTTTCGCCATTAAATTTAAAGTAGCGCTCGCCTTCGGTAAATTGGTCTTTAATAACAGCAATGTCTTGAAGCAATACTTTAGCGCCGTATTCGCCTATTTTTACCGGAATTTGCCTAAACTCATCGCCGGAGTAATACTGGTTTTCAACCCGAACAGAAATAATCCCTGCATCTGTTGTTAGTTGCCCCGCCGAAAAATTAGCAGAGTAATTACGCACAGCGGTCATTACATCGCTTAGGGTTAAGTTGTATTGGCGCAAAGTGTCTGGTTCGATTTCAATGGCAATTTCATCAAGCGGCACATCGTTTTCTACCAACGACACGTTTGATAGCTGTAATAGCTCATCTTCAATTTGATTGGCAATTGGTTTGAGTTCTGTCAGCGGCAAATCAGCAACTAAGGTCATCCCTATAACATCTTGTCTAAACTCAATCTGACTTATGGTGACCGGTTCCATACCTGCAGGAAAGGTTGCAATACCATCAACGCGCAGCTTTACCTTATCAAGTACATCGGTAAGCTCTGCATCGGTGTTAATTTCAAGGCTTGCTCTACCGCCATTTCTAAAGGCGCGGTACACGCCCTTTTTAATTTCGGTCACATCCTTTAGTGATTCTTCAATTTTTATAAGAATGCTTTCTTCAATTTCTTGTGGTGAGGCACCGGGGTAATTTGCCTCAACATTAATGTAGTTAATTTCTACATTAGGAAACATTTGGCGCTGAATGGTTAAGTAACTAATAATCCCCATGATGATGATAAAAACCATCATTAGGTTGGCTGCAACAGAGTTTTTAGCAAAATAAGCTATTAGCCCTGTTTGTTTTTTTTCAATTGATTCGCTCATTAATTTACACCTTACAACTGTTGCGCATCAGCGCTACTTTCGGTGTTTGTATTAGCGTTACTTGGCTCGCCCATGCCAGCCACTTTAACCTGCATGCCTTTTTGTGGGTACTCAGGTAACGTGGTAACCAACTTATCATCGGCGTTAAGTCCGCTGCTAATATAAAAGTACTCGCCTTCTTCTCTCACTACGGTTACTTTGCGCGGTTCAAGCTCTTGGTTTTCGTTAACTATCCACACCGTTTGGTTATTAACTAATGATTGCGGCAAACGGTAAATATTATTAAGCATGGCACCTGCAAAATTAACCTGCACGTAGCTGCCAAATTTAATAGCCGGTTGCTGTGTTTTTAAGGCGTAAGGGTCTTCAATACGTACCACTAAGCTGCTCATGCGCGTCGCGTTATCTACAATACCTAAGTCGCGGTCAATCACGCCTTCACGTGTAAAACTGTTTAAACCTTTTTGAATAATAGTGGCCTTAATGCCCTTAATTCGCTCCGGTAAAAATACGCTATCAAAACCAGCAATAGGAATAATAACCTCTGCTGTTTCTATATTATTTAAATCGGCCACTTGTGCGCCCATAGCCACAAACTGGCCTACCCCCACATTGCGGCTTATAACAAGCGCATCGTAAGGTGCTTTTATATCGCAGTTTTCTAAATCGCGTTGCGCTCTTTTTAATGCGGCTTGCGCCGATTTAACCGCGGCTTGGGCGCTTAGCACCTGCGGTTTACGTAAAAACAAGTCAGTACGTGCCTTACTCGGAAAACGCTTTGCTTCGTCTTCGGCTACTTTTGCCTGCGCTTGCTCTTCAATTAAGGCCGCTTTTGCGCGCGCTAAATCGGCTTCGGCTACCAATACGGCTGCTTCGTAGTTGTCTTTTTCAATGCTAATAAGTGTATCGCCACGAGAAACCACGCCACCCGCTACAAAGTTAGGGTGCCAGCTAATTACTTCGCCCGACACCTGCGCCGCCAACTGCGTATTTTCTAATGGTTTTATTTCGCCATAGCTGTTTATTATTACTTGATGATTATTAGCTTCTACAGGCTCAACTTGCACGGTGGGGCGTGTATCTACTGCTGTTTTACTTTGATCTTCTTGTGCAATAGCGTTTATTCCCATAAAGCCCACTACACCAATGGCTAATGCTACAAATGGGAACACCCATCTCAGTGAATTTGATTGCATATCCTAATTACCTCATATTTCTACTAACACTATAATAACAGAGCGCAATAAAACATTAACCTGACATTTGTAAGCAACTGTTACAAATCAAATTGGGAACTAAATATAGCTGTGTACCCGTTAACAAACACCTGCTATTCATCGCATTTATTATATTTTGTTACAAACTTTTACTATTTAAAATCAACAAATTACAGGTTTAAGCTATTATTTCATCGAGAAGGTGTGCGAACAAATTTTAATTTACGTACAGTCACACTAAATAAATAACAGCGAAAAAGATTATTACAATGAAATTAACAACCCTTGCGCTAACACTTAGTGTAGCGCTTAGCGGCCACGCATTGGCTAGCGATAAAAAAGAAGACAAAAAACCACAAACCCTAAGCGAAATGGTCGAAGGGCAAACCGAATTTTCAGGTATTTTTAATTTATACCAAGACCCAAAAACCGGTGAGCACTTAATGGTGATCACCGAATCGCAGCTTAATACTCCTTTTGTATACTTTGCTCATACAGTCGACGGTGTCACTGATGCTGGGCATTATCGCGGTGCCTATAGAGAAACCAAGCTTATTGAATTTAGAAAATACTTTGACCGCATAGATATAGTTAGCAAAACCCCTCGCTATAAATTTGATCAAAACAGTGCCATTGCCAAAGCAAGCAATGCCAATATTAGCGAAGCCGTTTTAGCCAGCATTAAAATAGAAAAAGAAGAGCAAGGAAAAGTAGCCTTTAAGGTCAACAAGCTATTTTTAAGTGAGGCGCTACACAAGGTATCGCCAACGCCAAACCCAGCCGATAAAAAAGCTAAAAAACGCTTTAAAGTGGGTAAATTAAACAGCAAAAAGTCGCGTATTGTTAAGCAGCGTCCTTACCCAAATAACTTAGATGTGGTTGTAGATTACGTATTTAGTAATGCCAGCCCCACCGTGCGTGGTACAAGCGCAGTAAGCGACCCGCGCAATGTCTCTGTAAAGGTGCAGCACTCTTTTGTTGCATTACCAAAAAACGACTATAAACCACGTAAAGATGACGCGCGCATAGGCTATTTCACCAATCAATTTGATCTAATGACCTCGACCGATTGGGCACCGTATGAAGATGTTATTAAACGCTGGGACCTACAAAAGAAAAACCCTAGTGCTGAGCTTTCTGAGCCAGTAAAGCCAATTACCTGGTGGATAGAAAATACCACCCCAGTAGAGTGGCGCGACACAATACGCGATGCCGTACTTACCTGGAATAGCGCTTTTGAAAAAGCCGGTTTTAAAAACGCACTAGAAGTTAAAGTACAACCCGATGACGCAACCTGGGATGCTGGTGATATTAACTACAACGTATTACGTTGGACATCATCACCTAAACCGCCATTTGGTGGCTACGGGCCGGCTCTTGCCAACCCGCTAACAGGTGAAATACTTGGCTCAGACATTATGCTTGAGTTTGTGTTTATGAAAAACCGCTGGATTTACGACACGCTTTACACACAAGGCACAATGAGCCACGGCGAAAACCTGCACACAAGTGGCGATTTAAATTGCTCACTAGGCCATGAAATTCAACAAAACCTATTACTTGCTAAAGGCTTAGCAACAGGTGCCTCGATTGATGACAATGAAATGATTCGCCAAGGTTTAACTCAGTTAATTCTTCATGAAGTAGGCCATACACTAGGCTTAAACCACAATATGAAATCGTCTATTTTGTGGGATGAAAAAGAGGTTCATGATAAAACCAAAACCCAAGGCATAGTTACAGGCTCAGTGATGGATTATGCGCCGGCCAACATAGCACCCATTGGTGTGCAGCAAGGCGATATTTTTCAAACCAAGCCAGGCCCTTATGACGACTGGGCTATAAACTATGGCTACAGCACAGCCCTTGAAGATGAAGCCGCAGAGCGCGCACGCCTAAATACTATATTAGCGCGCTCTAGCGAGCATACGCTTGCCTTTGGTAACGATGCCGACGACATGCGCGCACCGGGTCGCCATATAGACCCACGGGTAATGATAGGCGACCTTTCATCAAACCCTGCAGCCTATGGCGCCGACCGTATGGCGCTAATTAATAAGTTATTTACTGAGCTAAAAGATAAAGCCACAGTAAAGGGTGAGTCTTACCAACAGCTGGTTACCTCAGCTAATAGTTTATTTGGCCAATACCGCTCGCAAGCGGGCATTGTTTCTCGCCAAATAGGTGGTGTATATGTTGAACGTGCCGTTGTGGGCGACCAGCATGCTGATAAACCCTTTACCCCAGTACCGCTTGAGCGCCAAACACAAGCAATGAACATACTTGCTAAATATGTATTTGCGCCAGATGTACTCATTAGCATTCAACCACTGTATAACTATTTACAGCAACAACGTCGCGGCTTTAGCCATTATGGTAAAAATGAAGACCCTAAAGCGCACAAAATGATTTTAGGCATGCAAAAAACAGTACTTGCGCAATTGCTGCACCCTGCTGTTATGCTGCGTATTTCAGACACCGCGCTGTACGGTAACGAATATAGCCTAACGCAATTTATGGACGACCTAACTGCCAGTATTTTTGTTGATAGCAAAGAGAGCACGTCTGTTAGCCGCAATTTACAAATAGAGTATGTAAATCAGCTTATTGCTATTGCAGGCCTAGGCAAAGCCAGTAAACACGACAATTTGGCAAAAACTGCCGCGCTCTATCAGTTAACACAAATAGCTGATACAAGCGTAGGGTGGGGAGCCGATACAGCAACTAAAGCGCATAAAAAGTATATTGATCACTTAATAGCTAAAGCGTTAGAAGCTTGATTAATTAAATCAAACAGGCCACGTAATACGTGGCCTGTTTATTTATAAATAAATTGTGCCTTTTAGATACCGCACTGCGTTACCGGTTAAGGTCACTGTATTTTCGCCTACTTCGCATTGTATAAAACCACCACGGCTTGAAGCCTGATACGCGTTTAATTTATTTTTACCTAATTGCTGCGCCCAGTAAGGGGCAAGGCCGGTATGAATAGAGCCCGTAACAAAGTCTTCTTCGCCACCACTTGCTGGCCAAAAATAACGAGACACAATATCGTACTCAGCAGAACTCGCTGTGGCGACCACATCTAGTGGATATAAGGTTTTTAACAAATCAGACTCAGTGGTTAAATCATGAATTTGTTGAGCATTTTCGTATATAGCAAAATATGCTTGGCGGTTTTTAAGCACCTTAATAGGTTGTATAGACAACCCTTTCAATAACGCATCGGGTATAGTTTGCACTTCATCTGGCGCTTGTTTAGGAAAGGTCATAGCAAAACTACCATCGCTATTTTTATTAACAATAAGCTCCCCTACAGCCGCGGCGTTAAAGCGCACTTGGCTAAGGTTGTGCTGCTCGCATAAAACATACGCAGCAGCGAGCGTAGCGTGGCCGCAAAAATCTATTTCCATTAATGGCGAAAACCACCGTATTGCAAAACTGCCACCTGCCTGAGGGCAAGTAAACGCAGTTTCAGAAACATTATTCTCAGCGCCAATATTAAGCATTAACTCATCACTAAGCCACGACTCAAGCGGGATCACAGCCGCGTAATTGCCTTTAAATAACTCGCTTGTAAATGCATCAATTTGATGGATAGTGAGTTGCATAGGTTGACCCCCTAAATTAGTTATAAACAAGCCGAAGGTAATACATCTTTAGGTACTGTCGTTTTATTTTCACCCACAGCTTGCATCCCTACAACAGGTTCATCAAAACCGCATAACCATGCAATAGGACTTGTGGGGCTATTAGTAACGACTGCGGGTCTAAAAGTTAAAACTGTATTTTGCAAAGGCTGCGAGGCTTTATTCCCCAAGCTAATGTTAATTGCACCGTTTTCTATGGAAATACCTGTCACTCGATTTCCTATTAAATATTTACTTTCAGGCACATTTGCTTGTTTATTATTTTTAGGAAACTCTCTGTTTTCAATGTAATACGTAGTTACGTCTTCTCTTATTACTGCGGCCATAGCAAGCGGATCAACAAGTTCAGCTTTTTGCATATATTTACTGTATTGAGGTAAGGCAACGGCCGCCAAAATACCAATAATAGAAATTACGACCATCAATTCAATTAGCGTAAATCCTTTTGACTTCATAACACTTCTCCTAGCATAAAAATTGGTTGATAAGCCGCTTTCACAAATAAGTAAATTGACACAACAATGACTAATCCATACAGAATAACCAGCTTATTTATAAAGCCTTTAGCCTGCAAATTAAATTGTTCAAGCTGCTGCTCAAGTAACACTTTAAACTCTTCATGAGTTTCGTAGCCTAACGAATCACACTTAGCCAAATGTTTAGTTTCGACTATTGCGGCGTTTTCATCCTCTTTGAAATTTACCGCAAAGTTAAGCGTTGTCATTAGGCGATCGTATTTCTTAATTAAACTGCGGGGAAGTAAAGCTTTTGATAAACCAGTAAAAGGCTGCGAGTCGGTTAAAGCGCATGCATTTTTAATTTTAAAAATTACTATAAAAATAATGCTTTGCAGTAAAAACAATAGAATAATTGGCACATACCAATAAGAAAAGTAATCACCTAAGGAGTGCGCGGAAGAAGCCATATGATTGCTATATATCTCTACAAATGTAGGAACAACAAAAGACTGATATAAAAGCGAAGAAAAAACATAAATAAAAAAAACAGCAGTTAAATAGCTAAAAATGCCTTTGTGCTCAAATTTATACCCGCTAACTAGCTGCGGTACACATTGATAATGCATGGCTTGTTTTTGCAAAATATCTGCATCTTGCAGTGCAAATTTTGTTGCAAGGCAATTGGCTAATTTACTGTCTGCGTATTTATTAGCATAAACGGCTAAATACGATTGTGCGGTTAGCTCTTCTTTTTGTGCGGCACTTAATGTTTTAGAACTATAGACACGGCAAATGTAGGCAAACTGATTCCAATTCATACTTTATCCTTTTATTTGATAAAGTAACTTGCCACATATTTAGTACAATATAAATAGAAGACGATTGTTTTTTAAGCCATTGCGGGGCGCATTTTATAATATTGCATACATGCAAATTGCACGGCATTTGTAAGTAGCAGCATAACAAACATTAAAATATGCGAGGTGCTGTGCATAGCACTGCTTAGCTCTACAAATAAGCCACAGGTACCTGCTACAAACTGCAAGCTAAAGTAGCGGGCGCTTAAATTGCTAATATTGCCACTGCGTAAGGTTTTATACGTTTGCGGCATAACCCGCACTGAGCTCATTACCAGCCCTACGTATGTAAGGGCGTTGAGCACCGATGATGTTTCTAAGCTTTTATTTAACAGCAATAAAAAAGGTAATAACGAAAAGCCAAGCATAGCCACAAGCTGTATACGTTCAGCTTTTGCGGCGTTATAGCGTGCAAAGTAATATAAAATTAAACCACTTAGCGCTCCAGTTACAAAAAATGGTAAAGCAATAAAGTAGCGTTCAAAATAAATATTGTAGGTAATAAAGTAGAGGCTTTGTGCTAAACCAAAGGTCATCATTAATAGTGATAACCCCGACACACTGCGATTCTTTCTAATTTTGCTCAATAGCGGTAAAAAGCTAAAAACTAAAATAAAAGCCGACAAAATAGGTAGATAGTGCGCCAAAACAACCTCGCTCGTTACTTAAATGTTAATATAAAACCCGCCTGAAACAATAAATAAACATATGTTTTTAAAAGGGTTTTAGAGTGAGCGCGCATTGTAATGATGAATACATTTTACTCAACAAATTAGCGTAAACCTATATTAGGCACTGGCAAGATAGCTGTACAAAAAGCGTTACTTTAAGTGAACACCAGAGCCTCTTTGCATTTAAAAGTTACCAACCTTACACCACAGCTTAAACACATTTTACTCTAGAGATCGGCTCGCTCTAAAACAATTATTGTGCATTCATCGCACAACTATGAAATAGAACTGATAATTGTTATCATACTCAGGTCCGTGGCAATTACACAAAAAATAAACTATGAGAAAAACACTTTTTAAAATTCACAGCTGGGTAGCCCTTATAGCGCTTATTCCGCTGCTTGTTATCAGTATAACTGGTAGCGTTTTGGTATTTAAAAGCGAGATTGACGGCTTACTAATGCCAGACAGTCACTTTGTTGTACAACAACAAGCCAACCGCTTACCTATTGATACACTTATAACAAAAACTCAAAAAACCTACCCTGAGTATGTCGTAGGTAGCTGGGAAATATTTAACGATGATACTGCTGATCGGGTTTATTTAATTAAACGCGGTACAGAGGACTGGTATAAATTTCATTTAGATCAATACACGGGCAATATTTTATCGGAGCCAGTAGGCACTAGCCATTACTTTACCGACTGGTTTTTAGACTTACATTACACCTTTTTACTTAACGATTTAAAAAGCTTACCAGGGCAAACTGGCACTGTTTTAGGGTTCTTTTTTGCGGTGTTTTTTTTAGTACTGGGTATTACAGGTCTTATTATTTATCGTAAGTTTTGGCAGCGGTTATTTAGTGTACGCTGGCGCGCCACACTGCAAATAGTGCTTAGCGACATTCATAAAATGACCGGCGTAATTGGCTCGCCAATTATTATAATTTTAGCCATCACCGGCGGCTACTTTAACGGCGCGGTGTGGTATCACGAAGTAATTGAACACGCAGAAGAAGAGCACTTTGTATTAACTAAAAATTTATACAATGAAGAGGTTTCTTTTCAGCACGTACTTGATGACAGCCAAAAGCAAATACCCAGCTTTAATGGTACGTTTTTAGTAATGCCGCTTGAGCCAAACGAAAACATAACGTTATTTGGTGAGGTTGATACCAGCAACCCGCTTGCCAGTGAATATGCCAATACCGTGACTTACAATAAGCTAACGGGCGAGCATATGGCTAACTGGGACATTCGCGAAGTGGGTGTAGGTTGGCAAGTAATTGATAGCTTTAGAAAACTACACTTTGGTTATTTTGCAGGGCTCATTAGTAAAATAATTTGGTGTGTTATTGGTTTAAGCCCTGTTTGGCTTGGCGGTACTGGCTTTTATTTATGGTTTACTCGCCGTAAGCGTAAAAAACAGTCTCAAAAAAACCGCTTAAGTAAACACCGCACTGTAAGTGCTTGATTAAAAAATCACCTCACTGTAATGTTAAAAATCACAGTGAGGTGATATATGAAATATTTAGTTTTTACACTTAGTTTATTGCTAACTGCTTGCAGTAGCACCCCGCCCGAAGCGCCAATTAAAAAAGTACAACTTACCCATATAATAAATCACTCGCTTTTCGAGCAGGTTAAAACACCTAGCGAGCACAGTATTTTTGAGCTGTCGGAGCCTGAAAAAAGCGCGTTTTTAACCTACGCACACTCGCGTTTAAACAATGTACGCGCTGATGAAATTATTTTTAATTACCTGCAAAACCAGCTCACCAACTTTAAGTATGATGGCGCCACCCTCACAGCCCAACAAGCGATTGAACGCTCAGAAGGTGACTGCATTAGTTTAGCCATACTTACGCAAAGCTATGCGCAGCTTTTAAATCTCGAAACCAGCTTTCAAGAAATGACGAGCGAACCTGTGTATGCCAAAGAAGGCAATGTAATTTATGTTGCTAACCACTTTAGAACGAAAATTTACGCCCCAAAAAAAGAAACAGATGAAGATATTATTGTAATAATTCGCGCAGGCACGTTAATTGATTACTTCCCCACCCGTGGCAGCTTTTATTCAGGCAGCGCTACGTATAACGATTTACTCTCTAATTTTTATAGCAACTTAGCGGCCACGGCACTAGCCGAAAACAACCTTAATAAGGCTTACTCTTTAATTATGCAAGCCAACCGCTTTACCCCAAACGATGCAGAGCTGTTTAATATAGCCGGCGTGCTGCACCGCCGTGCAGGCGATTTAAAAAGCGCTCACATGATTTACCAAACCGCGCTTGATAGAAACGATATAAGTATAAATTTAATTAATAACTATCGAATATTAGCAAAAGAGCTGGGAGATAAAACACTAGAAAAACGCCTAACAAGCCAGCTTGTTGATAAAGAAAAAGATCCCTACGAGCTACTCGTTATCGCTAAAAATAACTTACATCAGGGCAAGGTCACCCAAGCTAAAAAACAACTCGAACTTGCCATTGCAAAAGCCCCTTATATATCGGAGCTCTATTTAGAGCTGGCTAAAATTCGCTACCAACAAGGTAACACAGCGCAAACACAAAGCTTGCTTGAAAAAGCCATCCAGTATGAGCGCAATAAAGAAAGGCTAAATGTATATCAAGCTAAGCTTGCGTCGCTAAACAAGCACAATTAATCATCTTTATTTTAAATTAGTTTAAACGCGGCTTTTGCTAATGCACTTATTACACAAGTGCATTAGCGTGTTATAGCAATTTACTTAAAGCGAGTAGTAAAAGCTCAACCAGCCGCGCATTTCATCCTCAAAGCTATCGCCTTCTACGCGCGATAATCCCATATTAAAGGTTAAATCGTTCACACCGACTGGGCCTAACCCAAAGCTAAAATTGCCTTGATATTTTAAACCATAACTTTGTGCGTATACCGCATCATCTACCTGATGCTGTTTGTAATAAAGCCAGGGCATGCCTTCTTTAAAACTAAAACCACCGCCATAACCCATGTAGCGCTCAGCAGTTGTGCTATAAAATGGCAGCTCTGATGAAAGCACAAACTCACTATTTTGGTGTTCGCTAATTAGGTTTGAGTTAAATCCGCCTAGCGCTAAGCTGCTATCATCGCGCTGCTTTTGAGTAAAATTAATATAAAGCGGCACATCAAACGCTTTACCAAATACTTTGGCCGCTAAATCATAGCCATCCCAATTATTGTTTTTACTGCTGCCATCGTAATACTGGGCATTAACACTTTGCCCTATAGCAAATGCTTGGCGGTCGTACTGCCAGCTTTGTGTAATGCCTATACGTGCCCATTTATTATAGTCTTGCTTATAATCGGTATAGTTATAAGCCAGCTCTGGCGTTATGCTAAACGCCGCGTATTTAATCGGGTAACTTAAGGCTGCAAAACCACCTCGCGCAGATACATCTGCATTTTCGCTCGCTTGGTATTGTTTTGCGGTATTTAAATCATAATCAAATACACTCAATTTAAGCTTAACTGGCAGTGCATTGTATTTTGCCTGGGCGTACCCACCGTGCAAAGCATCATCATTTAAATCAACACTATAGCCCGCTTGAAGGTCTAACTGTTTAAGTAAGTCACTACTTTTAATATTTATATTTAAAGCGCTTGAAGCGGCCGAGTAATGCTGTGCGCCTAGCGCTAAACTCGCATGCTGATCAAGCACATCGTAGCTGCTTTGTTTACCTACATTTTCGCTATATATTTTTGCTTTAGGCAAAGTGTACTGATCAACCAAAAGCAGTGGCGCGCTATTATCAAGTGCTAAATCAGTGACTATTTCACCCTCTAGCGTACTCGGTAGTCGCTTTACATTAGGCCCATCAGCAGTAATAGATAAATAAAGTAATGCTCCTTCGTTTGTTTCTAGCGGGTGGGCAACGGCTTCTTGGCCCTGGGTAAATTTAGTTAATGTGCTACTTGCAATATGGTAGCTATAAATATCAGTTGAGCCTTTTAAGCCGGCTACAAAGTAAATTTTTTCTCCGTTTTTACTAAAGCTGGGTTGGCTTAGGTATTGGTACCCGTTTGGCATAGGCACGGCTTGGCGAGTATTATTGGAAACATCTTGTATATACAATTGCCAATTCTCATTTAAATTGGCTGATACATAAGCTAATTGGGTTTCATCAGGGCTAAAAGTTGGGTAGTCGTAAGCTGTTTTTAAGCTTTTAGTAAATAAAGGGGTAATGGTTTGCGTTGCTAAGTCTACTTTTACTAATTCTGAGTAGCCACCACGTACTTGCTCGGCGTAAAGGGTTTCTCCATTGTTTGTAACACTAAAGCGGCGTAAGCCAGCAAGTTTAGTTAACTGCTCAACTTTTCCGGTTTCGGTGTTATAACTAAAAATATCAGACACTTTGTTATAAATACCCGTCTCTTCACGTGTATAAGCATTAAAGTAAAGTGTACTGTTATTTACCCATTGTGGATTAGCAATTCCCGCTCTGTTTATTTGATTTAATACGTGCTTTTTCTCACGTTTAAATACACTCGGGGCGTTATCGGGTATATCCAATGCATCGTTTTCTAATAGCGCTTTTTGTGCTTTTGTAAATTCATCTTCAGCTTTAGTATTATCCTGCGTGCTATAAATAATAAGCTTGGTTTTTTTATCTTTATCGCGCTCAACAATCGCAAGTTTACTGCCATCTTTTGAAAGCGCAGGGTTGCTTGCATATAAGTTAAGCTTTAACCACAGCTCGCTGTTAAGCGCAGGCTCTGACTGCTCTTTTGCCATCGCTTTATAAGTATATTGTGCAATAAAGCGGCCATATAACTTAGCCGCACTTTGGCCAAATATCCCAGTAAAGGCCTCGTTAAAATCACGCTTTTTAACTGCCTGCATACGTGTCCAAACAGCATCGAGCATTTGCGCTGAATAAGTTTGCTCTAGCCAATTTAAAAACCGGCTGCCCATTAAATACGCCATAGAGCCAGCCATAAAACCGCCCTCTGTATCGCTTAGCTGGCTATAGCTAGGCAATGCCCCCTGCTGGGCAAACTCAATGAGCATTGACTCAGTGTAGTTATCAAATAGTCGCCCTCGGCCCGTCATTTTTGACTCAAGTAAGGTTGCATAACCTTCGGCTACCCAGCGCGGCATATCACTGTAAGTTAAGTCGTAAATATCCCACACCCCCCGTATTTTTTGCTGCCACGTGTTGCGTGTGGGCTGCGCTAAATGCACTAAGTGAATATATTCGTGCAATATCAGTAATTGCTGCCAGCCACTAATGTTAGAAACCACCGTGTCTGATTGTGGGGGCGTGGTAAAAAGGGCCATTAAAGGATTATTAGAAGTAGGTAAAGCAAAGCCGTTGGGCGCATTTAGGGGATCAAACACCACCACATCAACTACTTTATCGAGCGCTCGGTTTTGCTGCTCAAGCACTTTGGTGCGCACTATTTCAAGTTCGACCGCTGTCGATTTAGCATAATCGGCGTTTTCGGTGCTGTAATGCACATTAAAGTGCTCGGTATGAATAGTTTGCCAATCAGCAGCTAAGGTAGGTGTGGCTAATAACAAAGAGGCAGCGATGAGTGATTTTTTCATAATAATCCTTTAAATGATTGATACCACTTAGAGTATTATTAAACCAACTAATGTTGCAGTAAAAAAATGTAACAAAGCTTATGAAAGTGTATAATTTATAAGCTTTTAAATTTAGCAATGCCTTGTTTTACATGAAAAATCAATAACGCCGTTAACGCTTTATTTGGCAACCTAAAAAGGCTAAATATGTAAGTCGATTGGTATAACTACATCCAGTTGCGCTGCGTTGACTCCGCCTGATAAAGAGTAAAATCAATTATGTAATCAGCATCTTGCTGCTTTATATAGGGCATAAAGGCAAACCCTGATGCAAGTTGTATATACAGGCTTTTAAGCCCTGCGCGGCGCATAAAGTAGGTACTAATACTGCGTGCACTTTGTGCTTTATACAGTTCAAACACACGGTAATGCACCCCTATCATACCTTTACGTACCACCATGTAAAAACGGCCGTTGTCTTCATGCAAATAATAGCCATAACGCTGATAAGCAAGCGTTACTAATCCCGCTAAAATAAGTAATACTCCCAAGCTAAGCCAGGCATTAAAGTCGCCTAAATAACAACCTAACAGCACAATAGCGCTTGGAATTAAGGCATAAAAGCTCAAGTTTTTATAAAGTAAGGCACGTTCTGCGCCGTTAAACTGCAATTTTTTGCTATTAAACCACGGGTAAATCCATTGGCAAACGCTATCTACTTGCTCGCTATTTAAAACGGGTAACACTAAGGTTTGTTTATTTTTTTTAGCAGCCACGCCCGCCGCTATACCCCCGCTACTAGCTTGTAAGCACTCAACGGTAAAACGCTTTAGTAACCGCCCCATTAGGTTTTGTTTTATAACTATAGATTGCACTTTATCCATGCTCATAGACAACTGATGGCGCTCTAATAAGCCGGCAATACGTTTAAATTTTTGGCCTTTAAAGTAAAGCTCAAAGTTATAAAAACGAATAAGCGACATACCTACCGACAACATCACAGCCGTTAAAACAAGCAAAGCAATAAGCGTTATCATGGCAAAGGTTGCAGCACTTGCTAGTAAACCAAGCTCTTGCTGATAAAACCCCTCTACCTTAGCAATAATTTGCTGCTCTAAAAAATCTACCAACACATTTATAAAAGGCGCAATAGCGGCCATTGCTAATATAGCCATATTAGACATTAAGCCAAATTTAGCGATTTCTTTATTACTGATACGTAAGCTATTTTCTGCTTCAAAATGCTCGCTTGAGGGTGTTTTCTCGTCGGGTTGCTGCTGCGCCTTAAAGGCAAAAATTTGTTTACGCATTTGCTGTGCATAGGCTTTGGTAACACCTGGCAATACCGCCTCTTGGGTTACGCTGCCTGCGGCATCAAAAATACAATTAACCAAATTAACGGGCGTAAAATAAAAGGGCTCAGCAATATTTACGTTTTGCACACGCGAAAATTTTAACGTTAGGCGCTCTTTTTTAAACACCCCTTTGTTAAGCAAAATTTCGTGATCGTCGCTAATACAAAACTTAAAATTTATGTAATATAAAATTGAATATATTAGCAGTGTCACTATCGCAATAGCACCTACAACTTGCGCCCAAAATAGCTTGTTTTCTACTTGTGTTACAAACACCACAAGCATGGGCAGCAGGTTTAAAAGCCCGTCTTTTACAAAGCGCACGCTAAAATACACCACAAAATACAATACCGCCCAAGGCGATACTTTTTGCCAATGTAGTGAGCTACTTTGCTCCTCGCTAATGGTATTACTCATTTGCTAATTCAACCTGCGCGGGTGTGTCGTCTTGGCGATAATTTTGTACAAATTGGCGTATGTTTTTGCACTGCTCGTGGGTTAAGCCACTTATTTGTAAATCAGCACTGACCCCGCCCGCACTAAATAACTTTAAGCTGGCTAACTTTAGTTTTCGCTCAATGGGGCCTTGGTGAATTTCCATATGCTGTACGCGCGCGAGGGGCAAAATAGTTATTTGCTGCCAAATAACCCCTTTTTTAAACGCAATATCGTGATTGCGCAGCGCAAAGCCCTGCAGCTTAATACTCAGGGCGTTATAAAGCATTGAAAGCAATATTAAAATAGGCACGCCTATCAGCAAGTAGGTTTGCGCTTTGTTAGCAAACGCTTCGTTAAAGTAACAAACAGCAAACAGTACCGCGCAAAAAGGAATGTAAAACGCCAGCCAATTAAGTTGCACGTGTAGTAACGCTTTATCGGCCAAGGGGTTGAGCTGTATTTCGCTATGCTTTGGTAAATCCATTACTTGCTGATTATCAAACACGATTTTAAGTACCTTTCCTATTTACTGACTATTAGCCCAGCTGATTGTAGTAACTAACGTATGGCTTTGTTTAGGCTCAAGTGTCACGTTATCTTCTAACACATTGGCGGCTTCTAAACACACCATGCTCAGGTATTCATCGTCAGCAAAATTAGATAAACGCTTAGATTTTTCTATCCATGGGTTCCACAGCACACACGAGCTTGAGTTCTCGCGGCTTACATTAATAATCCCATCTGGGGTGTGAATGTGTTGCTGCTTAGCGGCCTGGGTATAAACCATATCGGTTTCGCGGGTAAACTCCACTGGCGCATTTTGCGCAAACGGCCCTTCACCAAATTCAATATATTGCGCGCCTTGTAAACCTTCTACATGGGTGTGTTTTATATCTGAGGTAGGAAAATAGCTGTGCAAAGCCTGCGTATAGCTAAAAGGGCTATTACTTAAATTAGTGGTTGTTAAACGCACCTGTAATTGCTCGCTCAATACAAACTCAACCTTTAACGCCGATTGGTGCGGCCAATACGTTGGGTTAACTAATTTCATGGGTAAGTTTAAGCTAATTGTAATGTGTTCATCATCTTCATGCACAGCATCAGCTTGCCATAAACTGGTACGTGCAAAGCCATGTGCTGGCCAATCTTGGTTTTCATGATTACCAAACCAAGGCCAACAAATAGGAATACCACCGCGAATGCTCACCCCTTCTTGAAACGTCTCATTTTTAGAGACCCAAATAAGTGGCTTGTTATTTTTTGGGATGAACTCGGTAATTTGCCCGCCTTGCAAAAATATTTTTGCATCACACTTTGAGCTCGCAACTTTTATAAACTCTAGGCCGGTTTCGCTTTGTTCAATGCTAACTGATGGCGATAATTTCATGTTTTTCCCTACAATGCTGATATTAAAGATTTTAACATGTGCATATAAACAATAATGCATGTGCAAAGTATACGCTATACTCACTAAACATTGCGTGCATAATTTGTTCATTGGCGATTAATACATACACAGCTAACTTACAAACAATTACCAATTAATAACAGCTGTTATTAATAACACTAATGCGTATAAATAATGGCCATGCTTTAAGGCAGTAAAACCGCGGCTAAGCTTAGGCAAACGCATGTTAAATTTATTAAGGTATTAATGCAGGTGGGTATAATACTAAAGTCTAAACCATAAGACTTGCCAATTATTCACAACATACGTAGTGTGCGCACCACAATGCAAACAATATGCTAATAACATTTAATAAGTTTTAAACAAAATTATACTATTTTAGTTTCTGCTCAAACTAATAAAAACCAATAAACATGGGCTCAAGCTTAATTTATTATTTGAATTCAATTTATTTGATGTGTAACATTTCGCGATTACGGCACACCTTTGGCCCATCGACGAGATAAGCAAATGCAAAAATATGACGAATTATTAGTTTCTTTACGTAAAGTAATCCGCGCGATTGACTTACATTCTAAGCAGCTAAATAAAACATCAGGTTTAACAGGCCCACAATTGCTTATAATGCAAGAAGTAGCGCACACCGATGGAATAACAGCAAGCCGTATCGCTCAGAATGTTAACTTAAGCCCGGCTACTGTAACTAATATTCTTGATAGAATAGAAAGCAGAAACCTTGTAACACGCGTTCGTAGTCAAATGGATAAACGCCGAGTGAGCTTATACCTCACCGAGCAAGGGAAAGAGTTACTAGAAAAAGCACCTCAGCCACTGCAAGAACACTTTATTGAAAAGTTTTCTGCACTTGCAGAGTGGGAGCAAAGTTTATTGCTTTCATCTATGCAACGTGTTGCAGCAATGATGGATGCTGATAAGTTAGATGCATCACCTCTGTTAGAGGTAGGCGCGTTAACTCAAACACCAAATAAATAAAAAAAATAAAAAATAAATTTAAATTAGTTCTTACATCATTCGTAAGGGGCTTTTGGGCACCTTGAATTTTTTTATTTTTTAATCAAAACCTGAGCATCAACAATGACTAAACTCTCAAAATTAACGCTAGCACTAATGCTTGGCGGTGCAGCAAGCACTGCTCATGCAGCCGATCTCGACACACTACAAAGCCAATTAAAGCAGCTTAAGCAACAAATGCAGTTGCTTGAACAGCAGCTTGCTGATGAAAAATCAAAGCAAAGCCAAATCAACAAGCAACACGAACAACAAGTTGCCGAGATCAGTAAAAAGGCCGACAACAAAGAAGTTGTTGTTGCCGCAGCTGCGCCTGAACAAGAAGATGAAGGCATTAAAATTGGCGGTGCCGTACGTTTTAACTACAGCACAAACACCTACGATGAAGACACGCAAGACCGTGGCGGCGATTTAGACTTTGAAGTATTTCGCCTTAACTTATCGGGTGAAATTAGCGATATTTCTGTAAATGGTGATTTTCGTTTTTACGATTACATGACCATTGTTAAGTATGCATACTTAGGTTACGAATTTACAGATGGCTGGGAAGCGCAAGCCGGTATTGCACCTGTACCGTTTGGTAACGGCCCATACAACTCACACAGCTACTTTTTTAGCACCAACTACTACGTTGGCCTAGAAGATGACTTTGATTTAGGTGTAACAGTAAACCGTAAACTTAAAGACAACTGGAAACTAGACCTCGGCTTTTTCAAAAATGATGAAGTAGGCGGCGTTGATGGCAGCTCAGAAGTTAACGAACGTTACTCTTACGATATTGTTGGTAGCCGTGCAACAACCGAAGGCACCTACGACGTACCAGGTTCGCGCCTTGGTGAGTACAACACCTTTGCTGGTCGTACAGTGTATCAAATTGAGCACAGTGAAAACGCTAAAACCGATATTGGCGTATCACTACTAAGCGGTGGTTTGCACGACGGTAACGACCGTGCGGGTAACTACGGTGCGTGGGCGTTTCATGTAAACAGCCAAATTAATAACTGGAATATTCAATTTCAGCACGGCGAGTACGACTACGACCTAGACGACAACAGCAACCGCTTTGTAGTTGGCGCGTTTGATTACTACGATACCGTATCAAGCGAAGCAACCATGACCAACTTTAACGTAGCTTACGACCTATCGCTTGATTGGGGCCCAGTAACAGGCGTTCAATTTTACAACGATTACGGCATTATTTACGACAAGTCTGACGACAGCCCAGATACGTGGATGAACGTAACAGGCATGAGCGTATCGGCCGGTGCATTATTTACTTACTTTGACTTTATTCAAGCACGTAACCAGCCATTTATTGGTGGCTCTGTTGCAGGTGATGGCGACACAGAACGTCGCTTTAACATCAACGTAGGTTACTACTTCTAAATAAGTAACACATATTTAGTATTTTAAAAGGGCAAACTTAGTTTGCCCTTTTTTGCGTTTATAGGGTTCGATTTTATAACTATTTGGCCTACAATCCTAACTAACAGCCATTACTTAAAAGAGCCTAAGTGAATATAAAAGCAGTATTTATTTGTTATAAAAACTTATGGCTTAAAGCACTTGGGTTATTGTTAGTGGCTCTTGGCATTATTGGTATTGTGCTGCCGGTTATGCCTACCACCATTTTTTTTATTCTTGCGCTTACCTGCTTTACTCGCTCATCACCGGCGCTTGAACACTGGCTACTTAGCCACCCTCGTTACGGCGTTACCTTACAACAATGGCAAGCGCATAAAGTAGTGCCTGTAAAAGCAAAATGCTACGCCGCGATTGGTATGCTTATTGGTTTTGTATTTTTGCTTTACTCAAACGCCCCTGTTTGGGTTATTTACCTTGTTGGCGTAATTGAAATAGCCGTTATAATTTACCTAATTTTAAGGCCCTCGCACCCACCAAGTGCTAAATAACCGCCCTTTTTTGCATGCACACACCGTTTAGTAAAAAATTTAATGTAAAGTTAAGTAAGTAAATTTGTAATAGTTAATGCAAATGATTATCATGTTCTAAATTTAATTTAATTACTGTTTTTATGGCGTTTATTAATAAGCGGGCTTTGTACAGCACAAGCCGTGCGCTCCATATTTATATTTCTACAGCTTTGTTTTTTTTGCTTATTTTATTTTGCGTTAGCGGCATTGTACTTAACCATGTTGATTGGCTTAAAAACGACAAAAGCAACGGCCAAGTAAGCACCGCTATTCCTCAAGCGTTAATGGCTAAAGCGAATACTCAACTAGATACATTACCCACCCTCTACCCAGACATAGAAGCGTTTTTTGCCGAGCAATACGCGCTCACTAAAGTTAAAAGCATTGAGTGGGAAAAAGAAGACGCGCTGGTTATGCTCGACTACCCACTACCGGCAGGTTTTGCTTACGCAGAGCTTGATTTTACAACCGGTGAGCTAAACCTAGATTACCAAACCGGTGGCTTTTTAAGCCTGATTGGCGATTTACACAAAGGCCGCCACAGTGGCGCTGTGTGGAGCTGGGTTATTGATATTTCAGCGGTATTGATGATTATTTTTTCAATCACCGGGATGATTATTTTATTTCAAAACAGAAAAAAACGCTTAGCAGGAATATGGATAACCGTTTTAGGCATAGCAACGCCTTTGGTTATTTATTTATGTTGGGTGCCACAAATTAAAGGAGTGTCTTAATGTTAAAAGTAAGTACGGTACTAAGTGCAGCACTATTAATGGTTGCCGCATTATTTCAAACAACTGCGCAGGCACAAACGCCGCAGCTAGAGATTGAATTAACCCTACCCGATCTTGATGTACAACCTTACCATCGCCCATACGTAGCTGTTTGGCTAGAAACGCCAAAGCGTAAACACGTAACGACGCTTGCGCTATGGGTTCAAAAAGCAGAATGGTTTAAAGATTTGCGCCAATGGTGGCGTAAAGCAGGTAAAACCGACATTAACTTTGACGGCATAAGCGGCGCAACTAAGCGTGCAGGTACTTACACCATTGACTGGCAAGGTAAAGATTTAGACGGCAATGCCGTAAAACCTGGCAAATACCTTTTAAACATTGAGGTTGTGCGCGAAGAAGGCGGCCGTGATTACAGCCGCGTAGAGCTTGATTTATCACAAGCAGGCAAAGTGACCATTGAAGGTAAAAAAGAATTTTCGACAAGTTTTGTAACCGTAAGCACTAAGTAGCTGCTACTTAATCATTTGAATTTAAGGAAATACAATGAAAATTAATTTATTAAAAACGGCTTTAATTGGCGCACTTAGCTTATCGGCGCTGGTATCTACATCGGCAAGTGCACATGGGCGCTGGTTATTACCTTCGCACACGTCATTATCTGGCGACAAAGCGCACTACGTAATGATTGACGCGAGTATTTCTAACGAAATATTTGCACCCGACAAAGCCTTTAAACCAAAAGAAAAAGGCGCAGAGTACGACGACACACTACTTATGGCCCTTGCACCAAACGGTGAAGAAGTGTCTGAGACCATTCGTGCTTATTACCTAAAGCGTAAAAGCTCAGCGGCGGTAAGCCTAAAAGAAGAAGGTACTTACCACATTGCCATGACGCAAAAGCCAATGTACATGACCTTCTACAAAAACGAAGAAGGTAAGCGCCAGCGCGTATTTGGTAAAAAGTCAGAAGCTAAATTACCAAGCAATGCAAAAGATGTAACCACAACTAAAGTTATATCTACAGTAGATACATTTGTAAGCCGTAACGGTACTTCTAAGCCTGCACAACTTGGCTTAGGCCTTGAGCTTAGCGGCCCAACGCATCCAAACGATTTATTTGTTGGCGAGCAAGCGCGTTTTCAGTTACTACAAGATGGCAAGCCAGCGGGCGAAGGCATTGAAGTAAGCATTTTAAAAGGCGATACACGCTACCGTAACGAACGTGGCGAAATAAAAGTAACAACCGACAAAAACGGCATGTTTAGCACAACCTGGAAAGAGCCAGGCCTATACCTAATCGAAACCTCTAACAAAGTTAAAGTAAACGAAGAAGGCGTAGATGCCGGTCGTTATGCTTTATTCACGACGTTAGAAGTAGCGCCTGAATAATTTTTTTCACGCAATTTACACAATAAATTAAGGCCAAATTTCAGGGCGTTTTGAGCTTTGATGGTTGAATTTGCAGCAGTGTGTTTGGTTTTTAGGCAAGGCAGAGCCTATGAAGTGTGGTTATTCCACATAAATAGGCGATAACG
>OLGU01000026.1_pt1 | contig 46091 bp, 54 predicted proteins | sample 1609281 | NCBI WGS metagenome assembly OLGU01 (sample SAMN05416705, study PRJEB24817) | seawater metagenome | isolation source: Sea water | place: Canada:Atlantic | collected 2013-07 | reverse complement strand
GCGCTTTCGCACCAAGTCTTTCATTAAAACCGTCAACCTATTTCAGGACGGGACACTTCTTTCTCTTGAAAGTTTTGATGCCCAGTATTTACATTTTCTCTATCCATCTCACTCTCCTTAATATGTGGCTCTTAATACTTTCAATATAAGCCCTGAGAGCTTTTTAAACTCAGTGATTTAAATGTCCATATTGTTAGATTACGCACCTTAAAATATCTCATATAAAATAAAACTTTGTATAGCTAATTACCAATCTATTTGATAAAAAGATAAAAAAAGGAGAATTTAATTTTGAGTAAGGCAATTAAGTTTAGAGTGTATTTAGTCGCATTGATTATATGTGTTATTGGCTTTATGTTTTCACCAGCGAGTAGCCAGTTTTATACAAACCCGTTTTATATTGGCAGTTTTATTTTTGCAATCGCGTTAATTGTGAATGTTATTAATTACTTTTGCCCAAATTGTAAGAAAAACCAGGTAATGCAATCAGCTACTAGCTATCGCCTGCCAAAAAATAAATGCTATCACTGCGGGGAAGAAATTAATTAGCCTTTTCGGATGGCGCTTTGCTTATCCGCCCTACGCGTTTAAATAAGCTGGTGTGGTGGTTTATATAAAGAGTGAGTAATGGAGTTGTGGTGTTGGGTTTCGTTTCACTCAACCCAACCTACTAGAGAACCTTAGGAGAACCTTAGGGGTCAAATCTTGACTTCATACATCATAAATTAATTAGCTATTTATATTTGTCGAAACTTAAATAAGTTACTGCGTCGGATGGCGCTTCGCTTATCCGACCTACGTGTTTAAATAAGCTGGTGTGGTGATTTATATAAAGAGTGAGTAATGGGGTTATGGTGTTGGGTTTCGTTTCACCAAACCCAACCTTGTATCTACGTGATATAACTTAACGCCGAGCAGCTTATCGCTTACAGCTAAGCACTTACAGCTGCCCTTGCGCTTTAGCTAATCCCTAAATACTTATGTACCTGCACCGATAAGCGCCAGTTTTTGGCAATACAGGTGTCGATGGCTAATTTGGTGGCTGACACTTTTTGGCTGATTGGCTGTAAGTAAACAAGCTTAGGATTAACGCCTGTTTTGGCAAATAGCGCTTCAAGCTCTTCTACGTGCTTTTGCATCGCTACTGGGTGCTTTATCTCGTTGGCGCGCTTCATGGCGCTGGTAAGTACTTCGTAGCCGCCGCGCATGTTAATTTTAGGCGATACGGTAACCCAGGTTTGCTCAGGGGCAAGTATTTCAAAGGTGCCGCTGGTTTCTATTTGTGTTGTAAAGCCGTTATCGTGCAATAGCTTACACACTGGGTTTAAATCGTACATACACGGCTCGCCGCCGGTAATTACAACATGCTTTGCTGTATAGCCACGCGATTTAAATAGCTCAAGTACTTGCTCGGCGCTGGCATCGGCCCAATGATCTGAATCGGCTTTTTTTTCTACCGTTTCATCAAGCGATACTTTGTACACGTTATCGACTTCCCAAGTTTGTTTAGTATCACACCATGCGCAGCCCACTGGGCAGCCTTGCAAACGCAAAAATATTGAGGGTGTGCCGGTAAAACTTGCTTCACCTTGGATGGTTTCAAACACTTCATTAATTTTGTACAAAAGAGATCTCACTTACTGCCTAGCTGCAAAATTGCTACTATAAAAGACGAAAAAGCGCTGCCCAAAAATTGTTATTTAAGCTGCGGCCGTGTAGTATATCGCGCCCTGATATAAACCTCTATTAAAACTAAAGAGCAATCCAGATATGACGCAAAAAGTAGTTGTTATTTATTCCGGCGGTATGGATTCGTTTACCGTATTAAATAAAGCCTTACAACAAGGCCATGATGTTTATGCCCTTTCATTTGACTATGGTCAGCGTCATGTTAAAGAGCTTGAAGTGGCTGCAAACGTGTGTGAAAAACTTAATGTTCCACATAAAATTGTAGATATATCAGCTATTAACCAGCTTATTGGTGGCTCATCACTGACTGATGATATTGATGTACCAGAAGGTCATTACGAAGAAGAAAGCATGAAAAGCACCATAGTGCCTAATCGTAATATGATTTTGCTTTCGCTGGCGGTTGGTTACGCTGTGTCTTTAAAAGCGAGCAAAGTATATTATGGCGCGCATTCGGGGGATCATGCTATTTACCCTGATTGCCGTCCTGAGTTTGTGCAAAAAATGGATGATGTATGTCGTATTGCTAACTACGACGCTGTAGAAATTTTTAGCCCGTACTTAAATAACACCAAAATTGATATTTTAACCGATGGCATAAAAATGGGCTTAGACTACAGCCAAACATGGACTTGTTATAACGGACGCGAAAAAGCCTGTGGTAAATGTGGCGCCTGCCAAGAACGTTTAGAGGCATTTTCGCTTAATAACGTCACTGATCCAATCGAATACGAATAACCGCTAGTTACGGGGTTTTCAGTGAAAGTACGGTTAATTTATTAGCGCTGAACGCAAAAAGGCTATCATCTCGATAGCCTTTTTTGTATTTGCTTGTAAATTACAACCAGCGTTTTACTTTGTTTTTATACTCTGTGAATTCTTGGCCAAATAATTTGCTAAGCGCCCGCTCCTCAGGAATTATTTGAAAAAACGTTAAATAAGCAATAAACCCAGCAACACATAAAAGTGCCCACAGCGAACTAAGCCAAATACCCCAGCCAGCTAAAATAAACGCAAAGCCTACATACATAGGATTACGTGAAATTTTATATACACCACTGGTTACCAACTTTGATGCTTGCTCGGGCTTATTTGGATTAACTGTGGTACGTGCAAATTTAAAGCTTACCACTCCGGCTATACAAAATGCGCACCCTATAATGACTAAGCTTGCTGCTAAGTAGGCAATAAACGCTGTAAAATCAATCACACTGTAATGGGCTATTAACGCCATAATGCCTGCAAAAACGAGCACGACAATAACCGGAGGTATTTTATTATTTAACATAGCAACTCACTGTATTGATTATAAAATAAAGTTCTATAAGTCTGTAAACACTATACCCGTTTGCATTAATACACAATTAGATACAAGGTTAACGCTTGCATAGAGAGCGTTAAAACTGCAGATTAAAGCAACACAATAAAAATGTTGGCTTTAAAGTCACACGGTTTAATCTCAAATAGACTTATTAATTACGCCATTAGTTATTAAACAATAACGCAGGTGTATCAATGATGAACACAACTCCACGCTGCAATCGACAAATAAAGTTACAATTGTCAGGTTTAACCGCTGCTAAATATGGTTATACTTTATGCAACAGTTAAAACTATAAAAAGGAAGTGGTTATGTCAGGCACTACAATGATAGTACTTATTGTGCTTATATCGATTGGCTCTGGGGTTATTTACGATATGTACAAAAAGCACCTTGAATTTAAACACAAAATGCAAGATAACAACCAAGATGCAAATAAACAACTGGCCGAGGTAAGTGCCCAAGTAGTTGCTTTAAAAGAGCGCGTGCAAACGCTTGAGGCCATAGTGACAGACTCAAGCTACACCACAAAAGAAGAAATTAACCGCCTTTAAAAACGATATAAATGTGCATTTTCTGGCTGCTCTATACCGTGGGCAGCTAAAAACCCATCTATAGCTTGGCCGCAACCTTGTGGCGCACGCGAACTATCAATTTCAAAATTAAGCTTATTAGCATGTTGCTTGCCAAGTGAGCACAGCCCCAACACTTTTGGCGAGCGCATTGCCACACTAAGTGCACCTATTTTTTCTACGCAATTGTGTTTACTAAATCGGGCAAACCCTTGGTATTTAAATTGCTCACTCACATACTCATTACTAATATCAACCAGGGCATTAATAAGGCCATGTAAAAAGCTATTTGCGCTGCTATCACTGGTTAAAAATGAAAAGGTTTTATTATTAAACTCAGTAAGCTGGCAAGTGTTGCAGTGTAATTTTAAGGTGTATAACCACTGCTGCGAGCTTAGTTGCTGCATAGCACTTAGCGATACCTTATCACCTGCAAATACTACCCGTTTTAATAACTGCTCAATAGTGCAATGTTGCTCATTGCCCTGCGCCGCGTGTGCAATAACAAGCTCTGCATTTTGTGCCATAACCGGTAAATCATGATGATTATTAAATGGCGTGCTGGTGGTATTATTGCTGTGAGTAAGTTGAAACAGCTCTCTTACCTCGTGCTCTCGCGCTATTTTAAGCGCTAAAAACGCTGTTTGAATAAGCTCGGAGGTTGGTAAGTTTTCCTCTACTATCCAGCGCCTGCCAAACAGTAATTTTTTTGCTGTGCCCTCACCCGCGTAACTACTGGTTTTGTAATTATCGGGGCTGAGTACGGCAACTTGTAAATAAAGTTGCTGATCTTTTTTTGCAGCAAGCACCCTAAAGTGCGCTGAAAAACTTATATTTTGAAGCACTTGATTAACACTTTGTAAGGTGTGTTTATAGCGTAAAAAGTGCTGTGGAACTATCCAGCTGTTATTAGCAAGTTGCACTAACGGAGCATACGAAATTGGCTGCTCGTAACTGTTTTGCCATTTTTGCTCTGCACTGAGCAGCGGCTCAATGCGACTTTTTTTATCTGACATACATAAACCAAATAAACTCGCGCAAGGCGATATAATCTATGTTGATGTTACGTTTTTGCGCCTTGCATTAGATCACACTATTAGCGCTAAATAAGCCATTTTTAAGCGTCGCTGAGCTTTTTATAATCTGTTATAACTTTTTGATAATAAAGCTCGTCTTTATTAAGCATTTTATTATAATGAGTGAGTAACTGTTTAAGGTATTGCTTGTGCGATGCATTATTTAAATCCCACATGCTGTTACCGGTAGATGTGAGCAACGTTGTGCTACGTTGACTTACCTCTATAAGCTCATAATAGCGGTTGTTTTCAGTGATTAATTGCTCGCTTTCAAGGCCAAAGCCTAATTTGGCTAAACCACTGCGCAAATGATAAGTATGGTGTATAGGGCAAACTATAAAGCGGGTGCTTGCTACAGATGCAGCGCAATTGTTTTTAATAATGCCAGTAACAAGTTTTAGTAACAGCTCGCCGCCAACACCTGCAATAACCACAGTATTTAACGCATTTGGAACGAGCTTTATTTCTCTTACATCTTGGCAATGTACTTTATATTGCGCATCACTTGGCAGTGTTTGGCTAATATTTGTAAGGTGCTCGCTCAGCTCGGCCATTATTTTATCTACCACATCGACAAAATTAACCTGTTTTGCAGCGCGGCGCTTTAATAGTGCAATGCCTAAGTAACCATGATCGCAGCAGCAATCCCAAATAACATCAACGGGGTCAGTAATTAACGCATTAATTGCGTTTAAACGCTTACTCAGTTTCATTTAATACCAATTAGCTTAATTAAGTGATCTATTTTGAGGCTGGAAAAACGTGTTGATAGCTAGGCAAAAAAATCGCTATTTAGTTGTTCTAAATGAGAGTTTTTTAACACAGATAGCGACACGTTTAGCCCCTTAAAATGATTAAGTATTATTACGAATTGGTATAAGTTGCGGTATGCGCCGTTTTATACACTAACGCTTTTAAACTTTTATTGCTGTCTACTTCTACAAAACGGGCCGTTGGTGCAAGGCGCTCAACAAATTCTATTGCTCCTTGGGTGTGCTCGTTTATTAAAGCTTTAAACGCATCTTCGCTAAGCTCTGGGCTATTAGCGCATAATAAAAGCTGTGTGGTATCGCACAGTAGTTCGGGTAATCTGCGCAGCACCTTTTGGTAATCTTTAGTTAGAATAAAGCTGCCCTTTTGAAAGCTTGGCGGGTCTACAATAATTAAATCAAACGGCGCTGCTTTTTTTAATTTACCATACGACTTTAAAATATCGTGCGGTAAAAAACTCACTCCGCGTTCAAAACCATTGAGTTGGTGGTTTTGCTTACCTACTTTGAGTACGCCTTTACTCATATCCATGTTCATAACGTGATCAGCCCCGCCTTGCATTGCCGCAAGCGAAAAACCACACGTGTATGAAAACAAATTAAGTACTTTTGCATGTTTACTATTGGCAGAGACAAACTCACGCCCACTTCGCATATCGGGGAATATTCCGGTGTTTTGGCGGCTTGTTAAATCCACTAAAAAACCAATGCCGTTTTCTTTTACCACATGTGGAGAGGGAAGATTACCATGCACTAAACGATTGCTGCTTTGTACACCCGCGCGCTGTTGATAGACCAATGCAGATATTAATTCAGGGTGATGCTGCTGCGCCCACGCCCAAAGGGTACTGGTCAGTGTATTTAACGTGGCTTCGTCAATTTCATCGTACGAAATTAAAAACAAGCTTGGCGGATAAAAGTCTAAATTAATATGGCTTAGCGATGCCACGCTATGGCCGCGACCATGAAATACGCGGCATAGTTCGTTTTGTAGTAATGGCGCATCTTCAAGCGCGCTTATTAGGGGCGAAAAATCGGGTGTCATTTAGTTAATCAACTGTTGTTGTAGTTCGTGTATTTCGTCGCGTACAGACGCGGCTTTTTCAAATTCAAGATCGCTGGCATAAGCATGCATTTTGCTTTCAAGCTGCTTAATTTGTGTGGCAATTTCTTTAGCACTGAGTATTTTTTTAGACTCTTTACGTACCAGCTTAAGGTTATCTTTTGGTGCTGCTTCTTCGCCCACATCCATAATATCGGTGATCTTTTTAACCAAGGCTTGCGGCTCAATGCCGTGCTCTATATTAAAGGCGTGTTGTATTTCGCGGCGGCGCTGTGTTTCGCTAATCGCTTTTTCCATCGATTTAGTTACTTTATCGGCGTATAAAATGGCGCGCCCGTCGAGGTGACGAGCAGCTCGGCCAATGGTTTGAATAAGCGAACGTGCTGAGCGTAAAAAGCCTTCTTTATCGGCATCTAAAATGGCAACTAGCGCCACTTCTGGCATATCTAAGCCTTCTCGTAATAAGTTTATACCCACTAACACATCAAACACACCGGCGCGTAAATCACGAATTATTTCAACGCGTTCTACTGTGTCTATGTCTGAGTGCAGGTAACGTACTTTTACATTGTGCTCGCTTAAGTAATCGGTTAAATCCTCAGACATGCGCTTGGTAAGCGTAGTTACCAGTACTCGCTCACCTTTTTCTACACATTTATAAATTTCTGATAGTAAATCATCTACTTGAGTGCCTACAGGGCGTATTTCTATTTCTGGGTCTAACAGGCCCGTTGGGCGTATAACTTGCTCTGCTACTTCGCCTGCGCTGCGCTCTAATTCAAAATCACCCGGCGTTGCCGATACATAAATCGTTTGCGGTGCTATGGCTTCAAATTCTTCAAAGCGCAATGGGCGGTTATCCATCGCCGATGGCATTCTAAAGCCATATTCAACTAGGTTTTCTTTACGGCTTCTATCGCCTTTATACATGGCACCAATTTGCGATACGGTTACGTGCGATTCATCGATGATCATCAATGCATCATCAGGAAGATAATCGAGTAATGTTGGTGGTGGATCGCCCGGTGTACGCCCCGACAAATAACGGCTGTAGTTTTCTATGCCCGAGCAATAACCAAGCTCGGTCATCATTTCTATGTCGTATTGTGTACGCTGCGCTATGCGCTGCTCTTCTACTAATTTATTGGCACTTAATAATTGTGCTCTGCGTTCTTTAAGCTCAGCTTTTATTTTTTCTATGGCATCAAGAATTTTTTCGCGTGGCGTTACATAGTGCGTTTTAGGGTAAATAGTGGCACGAACTATGTGTTTTTCTACCGCACCAGTAAGGGGATCAAAAATACTAAGGCGCTCTATTTCGTCATCAAACATTTCTACGCGTACTGCATAGGTGTCTGACTCGGCAGGAAATATATCAACAACTTCGCCGCGTACACGGTAAGTACCACGGCTAAAGTCAATGTCGTTACGGGTATATTGCAGCTCAGCTAAACGGCGCAGCATATCGCGTTGGTCGACCTGTTCGCCTACTTTTAAAAGCAGCATCATTTTCATGTATGAGTCGGGGTCGCCCAAACCATAAATAGCCGACACAGAGGCCACTATTATGGTATCGCGTCGCTCAAGCAGTGCCTTAGTAGCACTTAAACGCATTTGCTCTATGTGCTCATTAATAGAGGCGTCTTTTTCTATAAACGTATCGCTGGCAACCACGTAGGCTTCTGGCTGGTAGTAATCGTAGTAAGATACAAAATACTCAACTGCATTATTAGGAAAAAACTCTTTCATCTCTCCATATAACTGCGCGGCAAGTGTTTTATTATGCGCCATTATTATTGTCGGGCGATTTAAATCACTAATAATATTGGCCATGGTAAATGTTTTACCTGTACCTGTGGCACCGAGTAAGGTTTGATGCGCAAGCCCGGCTTCTAAGCCTTCTTCAAGCTGTTTAATCGCTGTGGGTTGATCGCCCGCGGGTTTAAATTGTGACTTTAGCTCAAAGTGATCACTCATTCATTTACTCCGTTACCGTGTTACTACATATTGCTTCTAGCTCTTTTACAAACCATTTGTACGCGACTAACCCTGTGAATACATTACCGATCGCAGCGCCAATAAATAAACCAATCAAGCCACCTAGCATACTGCCTACATAAGCAAAAGGCAGATAAAACACAAACAAACGAATAATACTTAAAAACAATGCATTCATAGGTTTGTGTAAAGCATTAAACGATGAGTTTGATAAAATGATCACCCCTTGAAAACCATAACTTAGCGGTATGGTGTATATAAAGAGCTTAATAACATCGATTACAGCTTGTTCTTTACCAAATAATTGGCTTATTCCCCCTGACAGCGCAATGAGTAAAATATAAATAGCAAATTGCCATATCATCACAAATTTAAGCGTACCAATGTACGCCTCTTTTACGCGGCCTAATTTACCCGCCCCAAAGTTTTGGCTAACAAAAGGAGGCAATGTCATCGATAAGGCCAGCACTAAAATACTGGCAATTGATTCAATACGGCTGCCCACACCAAAAGCGGCAACCGCTTCGGGTCCATGATTGGCAACGAGTGCGGTCATCACAGCCATTGCTACTGGGGTAAGCATGTTAGCCCCCGCTGCGGGTAAACCTATTTTAAGTACTTTTTTAATTGCACTTGCCGCAGTTTGATTACCGGCTTTTAAGCTTAATAGCCGCTTTTTAACGCCCAGCACATATAAAATAATAATAACCGCTACGCCCCAGGCAATAACACTGGCAATAGCGGCACCTTGAATGCCTAATGCTGGTACTGGGCCCCAGCCAAATATTAAAATAGGATCGAGTATGGCATTAATAAGCCCTGCCCCACCCATTACTATGCTGGGTGTTTTAGTATCGCCACTGGCTCGTAATACCGAATTACCTATCATGGGGGTAATTAAAAATACGCTACCAATAAACCAAATATTCATATACTCATGAATAAGTGGCAGCACTAATTGTCCGGCCCCTAATAAAGTGAATATTGGGTCGATTAGTAAATATCCAACAAACGAAAGTAAAATAACTAATAGTAGCGCCACAATAAGCGACACACTGGCATCAAAACGCGCCTCTTCTATTTTATTACTGCCTAAGGCTTTCGCTATTACCGCTGATGTACCAATACCTAAACCTATGGCTAGGCTTATTACCGTAAAGGTTACCGGAAACGTAAAGCTTACCGCCGCAAGGGGCCCTGTGCCCAACATACTAATAAAAAATGTATCGACTATATTGAACATCATTAGCGTGACCATGCCAAATATCATCGGAATGGTCATTTTTTTCAATGTAGGCAAGATGGGATCGTTAAGTAAATCTGGGCGTGATTGAGAATGTGAAGTTTCGCGCATGGAATAAATAAGCCTCTTTTACTGAGCGAGCCATTTTAAAGCATCATAGCAATTCAAGCCACGGATTTATCAATGGATTTCATACTAATAATAAAGCAACAATTAAAAAAATAGCTAAAGTTGAATTTTTAAGCATTTGTGCACAAATACGCCCTTAGAGCGCCAAAAAACAATAAGTGAACATTTTTATTACTTTTTTAACATTTAACCCTGCAAATTCGCTGAATTTTTACACAGCGCGGTATTAATCCTTATCGTAACGAATTAATTTACTCATCGTTGCATGGTAATTCGGCATGCATTTATAACCCCATGTTTTTTATAGTAATAAAAAAATCGTTTTAAAAGCTTGAAATCGTTGTAGCGCCCTAAAACTCTGGTCGGGACAGTGTTCTTAAAGTTTCATAAACAGAGTTATCCACAGAAACCGTGGATAACTCAGCTGAGCCCGCATTTATAAAGGCTTGCGCGCTGGCTAAAATTCAGCTCAAGTCCAACCTTTGCTCAAAGTTAAAGTAAAAACTTATCAATGCTTGCAAACAAAAATGTAGCCGCCGACGAAAAATGATAAACAACACGGGTTTAAGTGATAAACAATAAATTATCATTTTAGCCGCGCGGGTTAGAATGATAATATTTAAGGTGAAAGTTTATAGCTAATAGGCAGTTGTCACTAATTTGTTGGCACACTTGCTGAACCTTAAACAGCAGTTAAACCCCTTTTTAAAGAATATATATTTTTAAACTTCTATTTCTGTATACGGCAACGTTGGTGCTGCCCCAACAATACGGCCATTTTCAACGTATGCTGCGCCTGATTCAACGTTAGCACCTAACACAATGCTTTGACTGCTGTCACTGTATTGTACTAACGTGGTGCCGTTAGAGTTTACTGAAACCACTGTCACTATAGTACGTTGCGTTTTGTCCAGGACTGAGCCTAGGCGGTTGAGTGTATTAGACATTGCTGATCACCTTTATAGTTTGGCTTACTGTGATGGCCCCTGAGTCGCTAATACTTGCGCTTATATCCATGTTATCGCACGTTGCTTTGTAAGTAGAGCTGCCATATGTAACGCCTACCAACATGCCTGGTCTAATTGGTGGTAAGTCGTTTAGTAACTTTGTGCGTATAGTGCTTTGCTGTTTATTGCCACTGTTGGCAAGTTCATATGAGCCGCGCTGCCTTGCTGCTTGGTTGTCTGTTATTAATGAGTCCACTACGTCACTTGCAAACTGATCACCTAATGTCCCCGCACGTTTGATTTTACACGCCACGCCTTGCTGCTCACCGCGAACAAATACCGCGTTATGCGCTTGGTTAATCGTTTGGCTTGTATTATGTTCGAGTATTATTGAGTCGTTGAGTATTACATCACAAATAGCGTTTTCAGTATCCCAAGGCATAACAGGCCAAGCAGGTATAACTGAGACCGTTTTGTTAGCGTTGTCTATGTCCAACATTGCCCCTAAAGACTTAGCCACACTTAAAAGTGCGGCAGCGGGGGTTAAATCAGTATAAGTAAATGCCCCTATTGGGATTGGGTAATCTATCATTTTATTATCGAGTGACCAGCCTGTATTTACTAAAATATCTGACATGATCCCCGCTAACGTTTTAGCCGTTGGATTGGCGTAGTTTGTAGCGCGAACATATGGGGCCGATAAGAGCGCAAAACGACCGCGACAGCTTGCACTATAGCTTGAATTTGCAAAACGATTAGCAGTGCTAGGCTGCTCACAAATCACATAAAAATCGTAGCCATTTATTGAGATTTTTAGCTCTTGGCCCAGGGCACGCTCAAAGTCGATACGAGAACAAAATTTAAGGCTACACGAAGCACTAAACTGGCTGCGAGATACCGAGTAATTTATGCTACTAATTAGTATCTTTACGTCGTCTGAAAGACGTACGCAATTAATGGTTGGCTGCATGATATATGTATTCCTAATTTGGGGTTCAATAGGTATTTTTCTGTCTATTGTTGGTATGTCATCATCACCACGAACCAAACCGCCCGGCAGGCCCCAATAACACACTTTGTCAGGTGCATTGAAACGCATTTTTATAGAGCCTGTTCGGGCTTGGTATGGGGCGTTAAAGTCGAGCTTTACATAGCCTTTAAATGGATGGTTTCGCCAATAACAAGTATATTCTTTATCTGTTTGGCCGTAGTAGATAACAAAGTCTTTTTGGTTTAATTCAGGATTTACTCGCCAATCAAACTGCCACGAATTTTCATTGATAGGGCCAGTTTTCCACGGTATTAAAAGCGTGTTGTGCTCAATGTCTAAGTTATTTAACCACGGCATTGAATTTTGATTTTCTTCAATTGGTGTATTAGGTTTAAACGTTAATTCAAATATGTTTGAAACGTTGAACCCTGTTTGCCAAATAACATTTAATCCTGTCTGTTCCGTGGCTTTTTCAAACCAAGCATTATCAAAGTTAACCTCATAACCTAAACCGCTGTTGTAACCAAAAATAATTGATGTGCCAATGCTAATTGATGACCATTTGAGCGCTTGTTGTTTCTCTTTTGCTGCGGGGCTATACCAGTTTATTTGGCAATCAACAGCAACCTCTTTAGACTCAGGTTCAACATAATCAATGTTAAACCTGAGCTTTATTGGTGATGTTGATATTTCACCTGAATAGCGCTGTTTAAACCTAATTTCAATCATTGAGATAAGTCTGTTATTTCTGCAATTACTCCATCTAAAATAGCGCCTGTATAAGCTAAGTTATCGTCAAGTATTATGCATGTTAATAGTGGGTCAATGCCGTATTTAGCAGGCAGCGTTAACGAGGTGAATGGTTGGTCAACTTTTCCGTAATAAAGCCGATTCGCGCTATCCCTATCAAGAATGATCAAGCGCTCCGCATCGGGGTCTAAATCTATGTTTAACTTTGCAGCGGGAATGGCTGTTAAACCTGTTTTTACTGTCGTGGTTTTAAGTACGTTTTCAGATGTAAAACTATCAATAGTTACATCGATAAAGTTTAGGCCCGTTGCTGTATCGTATTGTGACCTTTTGTAATAGATTTCAATTGCAGAAACATCACTTCTTGGTGAGTATTCTTTTTTTGTCCAAGCACTATCACCATACACAGTATAATCTCTACGCTGACCAGACTTTAATATTTCAATACAGCGGCAACGGGTTGATGTTCCGCCCACTGGGTAAAATTCATACAGTCGTCCTGGTGTAACCTCTATCGGTAAGCTTGTTTTTGAACCGGAGTCTGCTTCATAACCTGTGCCATTGCCATCATAATAAATATAACCATCAGGTGATTTGTCTCCAACAAATAAATTAGTCATCCCATACCTCAATATTTAAAATTAATCGGTTAGGAGCGTTATTTACTGTTTTAAGTAATAGGTAGTTATCACCATAATTAACTGTCGCAGGCCAAACCATATTTTCAGGATGGCCAACCAAGGTGCTGTTTAGGCCCGGTAGTGAGCCTCTAACTGCTGGCGAAATAGTGCTTTCTACAATAGGATTGCCATCTCTATCCACTCCACTAAAATACTCTTTGTGAAATAGGTATACCTTGGTAAGTGTATTGGATGGTATAGTATTTTTAGTTGGTATGGGCTTTTGCTCTCTAAAAGGTAGCTCATGCGGTACATAAAGAGAAAATTCAACACCTCCATCTACATCATAAATTTTTGTACCATCAAATTCAGCCTGCTCATCATTATTAAGAAACATAATATTTGTTCCGTATGCTGATTTATAGGTCGTGGTTTCTAAACTAGAATCTTCGGATATAAACGAGCAAATAGCTACAAAATTAGCTGAGTCTCCAGTAATGGCGTTTGATAAATCTCCCACAAAGAAGCCACTTTGATGGCTAGTGCTAGGCATACTATAGCTGCCCGCATAACAGAAAAAGCAATAAAACGCTTTATCAGTGCCAACAATTACCCAGCTAGTGTTTCTATCTTCAAACACTTTAAACGCCTGTTTCCAACCTGTTTTTTCTAAATTATCCGCATCAATAATGTTGTGCGCAGACTGAACCCTCACACCTTTGTTATCATTTCCCCCAGTGGTGCTACTAAACACCACTGAATGACCAGTGCCACGGTTTTTATATGAACAAACAAATGGTTCATCAAGCCCTTTAATCCACCCAAGCGGTTGCTTTGAGCCATAGCCTGTGACTAAGCACTTATCAATAATATTAACTAGTTCGCTATAATTACCGTTTACAACTTGCGGTGCGCCGGGGTCATCCCATCTATAAACTGTTGGTGTCTGAGCCATTATTTAATCCTTATTTCCACGAAAGCTAAGTGTTGAATTGTCACGGGTTATTTCTGAATGGCCCGGTGATACTGAGCGAGTTAGCATTGTTGGTTTACTTGCTGCAAGCGTTTCAAATAAGAACGCCTCGCCTGGGTTTAAGCCTGCGCCAAATGCTTCTTTACGTAAGGTAAAATACGGCGCGCCGGTAAAGCTGTTGATAGGCGAGCAGTCGTTTAATGTGTCGCCGCTGTAAATATTGCCGACTGATTCACCAATGACGTTGTAAGCCGTTGTTGATGTAAAAACAATGGCCCAGCGCTGGGCTATTGCGCCTATGTTTGTAAGCTCGATTGGGTATTGAGTGGTGTTAATCGCGCTTGATGCCGCGGCACCAAAATCACCAAAGTTGTTTTGCCAGGCGGCCAGTGTACGCTCGTCTTTGCTTTGCGCCTGAAAATCGCCTAACACCTGAACACTACTGATTGTTGCACCCGCTGGATAGGCACGGTTAAGTGGCGTTAACAGGCTTAATATGTTGCCGCTAATGCCGCTTACAGTAACTAACTCAGATTGAATAGCCGTAACAATAAAAGGCGGGCTAAACTCGCTCACACCTGCGTTTATTGTCACCTCGCCTGTGGCTTTGTCATAGCTGTAGTTTGCATCTGTTGATGACCACAAGCTTGCGCCCTGTGCATCTACTATATCTACAAAGTTAGCATCAGCCATCACATTTACGACTTGCCCGCTTGTTAAGCTTTGCTGTTGTGTACGCTCTCGGTTTTGAACGCTTATTTGCCCAAACTTATTAAAGATACTTACAACGCCACCACCAGGCAGTGTTGATGTGTCAAAGCCGCCCTCGGGTGAAGGAACTGTAATTTGTGCCACCTCGTTATAGTCGTAGCGTATTGATTCTGGCTTTACATCAACCGTAAAGGTTATATCAACGTAGCCTGTGGCACTTACCTCGCCTGTGGCGTTAGTGCCAGTTATTGCGCCGCTCAAATCGCTTGATGCACTGAATGTGGTGCCGTCTGTTGTTGTATAAGTGATATAAAGTGAATCACGTGCGAATGAGCTGTTAGGCAATTGCCACTGTTTAGCGCGGGTTTTTCTGTTGCCTTTAATTATTGTGGCGCCAAGGTTATCTTCAACGGTGCCGTTGTAATCAACGCCGTCTATGTCGGTAATAATTCCCGTTTCATAGTCAATCGTTGCGAAAACATAGCCATTGGCAATAAATCGCCCTTGCTTGTCATCAGTGTAAACGCTGGTTTCACCTGATTTTTTAAGGCGTGAATAACCAGGTAGTACATTTTCACCGGCTGCAAGCGTTATATTTTGGTTAGCTGTAAAAGAGTGAAACCTAAAGTCATCTTTACTAAAGTAATTAAGCGTAAAATATTGACCTTGTGTTACTGCTGAATCTCTATCAAGTGTTACTGATACGGTATTGCCATTAAGTGTTAATTCTGATTGATTTAAATTTATGGTTACAACTTTTCTAACGTAGGTTTCATAAGGTTGACCGCCGTTTGACGGTGTTACATATTGCTTTACATATTTATAGCTTTGGTAGCTTGCATTGAATACGGGGTTTGCAATTAATAAATCAGGTACTTCAATATTTATCTCGGTAATGTCTCCATAACTTAGTATGCGTTCAGACCTAAAACCTACCTCGCTATCAGGGCTTAAATTAAGGGTTTGGGTAGTGGTTTTTACGCTTGGCGTTAATGAGCGAGTTACTTCTGCAACTCTAAGTTCTTGGCTTTGCATTTCAACGGCTTGGGTTAATAAGCTTGTACCATGGTACTTAGTGCTTGCCTGTGACAAATAAGGCAGCATTTCTGCAACTGTGTCGGTGTCTTTTAAATCGGGAGCTTCAACAATCAATACGTTTACAAGCGCATCATCTGGCTGGTCGCTGAGAAATATGTGCGCGTCCTGTAACTTACTTGCATCATCAGTGCTTAGTGCTGGATATAACTTCACTAAATCAAATGATGAACGGGCATGATCGATGTCACTTATTGAGCTAAACACATCATTAAGTTTACCGCTAACAATAGCATTGCTTGTACGGTGGCCGCCTGCGTGTAGCTCGTTGCCAATGCGCTGTGGTTTGAATATTTTTAAATCGGTTCTAAGCATTATCGGGCCTTTAAACAGTTTTTAAACGTAGGTTTACGTTTTGAAAATGGGTAGGTGCTGAGTCTGAAAAATGTGTATGTGGTGTGCCCTCAACTGGCTTTTGGCTGTGGTCCCACACCACAGTAAACGCAGTACCGCGTATTGATATTTCAAACTGCGTGAGCGTTATGCGGGCGTGTTCAAATAGTGGGTTAAACACGCTAGCCGCTTCAAAGTCGCTGTATAAATTGATTGAGCGCCCAGCGGGTATAATGGTTTTTTCTATATGCTGCGCCCCATTGAGGGCACGCTCTGATTGCTCGGCAACGGCTATGTAGTCTAGTTCGTCCAACCAAACAAAGTTATCTAATTGCTGTTCGTTAATTACTATCATTGTGTATTACTCAGTTGCTCTAATGTTTGCAAAAAGCGCTCTTCAAACTCACCGTAAATAAGCTGCTTATCAGGTAGCGCAAGCTCTAAGCGCACGGTTTTAAGTGTGTTACTGCTACTCGTACCCGCAACTGGCTGAGCTTTTAAAGCTGCTGTTAGCTCTTTTACTACTGCGGCTAAACTGTTTAAAGCGCTGTTAGAGGCTGTATTAGACACACTATTAGATTGCGCATACGTTGGGTTTTGCTGGGTATATGTTTGTGTTGGAGTGTAAGTAGGTGTGTATGCCTGAGTTTGAGCTACAGCTTTGGTTGTATTACTTTGGGCTTTAATTGCTTCACGCTGTGCGATAATGGCCGCATTAAGCGTGCTCTTTTGCTCTTTGCTTAGGTAGTTTAATTGCTTGTTTATTTGTGCGTATATGTCGTTAAGTTTACTTAATGAACTCGCACCATCTATGCTGGCGCTTAACCTGCCAAATTGATCGTTACTGTAACCCTCATTTAAGCGTTTGGCTTTTTCTGCCTGTATTTCGCGTGAGTTATATTGATACGCTGTGCCGTTTTTTTCTTGGTAATCTACAACGCTATTAACCGTACCCGCTGCGGCTGAGTTGTAACGGCTTACACTATTGGCTGCACTGGTGGCTGAGCGTGAAACCTCTTCCAGTTCGTCGCGTTGCTCCCGCAGGCTTTTAGTAGCTGTATCAGTTGCATTAACTTGGTCTTTAGTCGCTTGTGTACCTGCTTTTGTTGCGTTGGTAGCGGCATCTTGGGCGTTTTTAAAGTCACCTAATAAGTTGTTTACAACACTGAGCACGGCTTCTAAGCGCTCTTTTTCGTAATTGTATTCTTGAGCGGTTAATCTTCCCGATTGATAGCGGCTATTTAACCGTTCAAGCTCTGCGGTTACATTACTTTGCTGGCGCTGTAATTCGCCCAGGCTTACCAGTTCTAATTGCTGCACCCGTGTTAAATCGTTTGTTTGATCTGCTAAGCGTTGCTGCTGAATAGTAAGCGCAGCTTGAGCCTGCGCTTTTTGCTCAGCGGTAGCTGTGCTACTCGCCATAACTTGTTGATTAGTTAAAATGGCAGCACGTGTTTGTTCAAGCTCTCGGGCAAAGCGGTTTACTGCATCGCTGTTAGTGTCTGTTACCGGCTTAAGTGCATTGGCCTTTTCTATCAGCTTGTCTAGCTCTTCGGTAAGCCCTAGCGCAGCAGCAGCGGCTTCAATACTTGAGGGCACAGTTTGGTCTGTTGCATCAGCGGCTTTTATTGCTGCCTCTGCCCACTTTAAATACGCTTGGCGCTGTATCGCTAAAGGTTGTTCAGACTCTTGCATTAACTCATACGCGGCACGTAGCTTATTAGCGGTATCGTCTAGCGCTTTAACTGAGGTTAAGCCTAATGCTTCGTAAGCTTTACCCACATCACCTGCAAATATTTTTTGGCGCTCTAATAGCTCGCCATGCTCTGTAAACTTAACTTTTAGTGCATCTAATACAACTAATTGGCCCTGGTATTGTTCACCGGCGGCAATAATAGCAGTACGGGCCGATTCAATACTTTGTAAAAAGCCGTCAACGCCTACGGTTACACCATCAAGTGCGGTGGCTTGCTGTTGTAATGACTCAATGGTTTTAATGGCTTCGGGTAGTGTTAGGCTTAAAAACGCCTGACGTTCTTTTTCTGCTGCTAAGGTTTTAGCTGTGGACTCAGCTAACTTTTGTTGCTGGTACTCAATATTTACATAGCGGTTGGTTACTTCATCCCATACTAGTGTGCCAGCCTCTATCAACGCGTCTAACTCGGCCATGTTAGTAATAACTAAGCCGGTTGAGTCAGATAGCGATTTTAATTCATCGGTGAGTAATTGCGCTTGCTGGGTAGATTGCTGTTGTGATTTACGTAATGCCTCTTCGGCTACGAGTAAGTCTTTGTATAAGAAACCAACCTCTATTAATTCGCTAATTAACCAGGTATATAACCCCGCCTTAGCAACTGTTTTAAGGGCTGTGCTCCACTTTGCAGCGGCTATGCCTGCGGCGTTCGTGGCTACTGTAGTTGCACCAATGGCCGCTGTGTAGGTTCTCAGTGAGGCAATAGCCGTAGTAGCTCCACTGATCACACTACTAAAATAGGTGCCAACTTTAAGGGCTAACCACACTTTAGCCACGGCGGCTATTTCTTCGCGGTATTCGTAAAGCGTTGTTGCAGCGCTCTTAATTGCTTCGCCGGTACTTACGATTGTATCGCTAATTTTTTGCGCCCACTCTTGCAAGCGTCCATCTGCGGCCATGGCTGCAAACTCAGTATTAAGCGCTGTTATATTGGCTTTTAACCAATCCATAGCGCCACTTTGCGCTATTAGGTTATAAAACTGCTCCATATTGTCTTTAGCGTTTGATACCTGCCCGCTAAAAAGCGCCATTTGTGCAGCGGCTGAGCCAGCACTCGCGCGGCCCATTTCATCTATTAAACCTTTTATTACATCACGGCCTAGCTGGCCTGCACTTGATAGCTTTTGCAGCTCAACGGTATTTTTACCCGTGCTTTTTTCTAATAGTTCCCAAACAGGTATACCCCGTTCAATAAGCTGTAGTATTTCTTCGCCTTGTAACTTTTGTTTTGCCCAGGCTTGGCCTAATGCCAGGCTTACGCCTTCTACTTCTTGAAAACCACCGCCTAACTTTAAAGCTTGGTCGGTAATGGCCTGCATGGTGCCATCCATTGGGTCAAGGCCAAAGGCTTTAAGCTTTACAAACGCCTGGCTTACTTCACCCATTTGCAAAGGGGTATTTTTGGTAAAGTCTTTTACCCACTCAGTGGCTTTTTCTCCACCAGCTATACCGCCCATTAGCGCCTGCATTTGCACGCCTAGCTTTTCAAACTTATCACCTGTGGTGAATACTTGGGTTACTGCTTGGGCCACACGGTCAAGCCCCACATAAGCTGCGGCTAATGCGGTTACTTTGCCTATAATGCCGTCTAAACTTTGCGCTTGGGCACGTTGCGCTGTGGTTCCTGTGCGTAAGTTATTGCTAAATTTATCAACTGAGCGGCCTGTTTTATCAAACTGGGCTGCTAAATCGCGTTTGGCTGCGCGTAGATTATTAGTGTCTAGGTCTGATTTTTTAAGGGCATTTTGTAGTGCTGCGTGCTTACTTGTTTGCTGGGTAAGCTCGGTGCGCATTTGGGTTAGATCTTTTTCGGCGGCATCGAGTGAACGTGCAAGCTGCACAAATGGTTTATCGGTGTTTTTAGCTTCGGCTTGAAGTTTATCAAGGGCGATCGCCGCAGCGGTTGTGGCTATTTCTTGTTGTTCTAATTTCTGTTTTGATTGTTCAAACGCGCGAATAAGATCAGCTTGGTTAGCTAACCCATCTAATTCCTTAGCAAGTTTACCGGCTGTTTGACCAGTTTGTTTTGCACTAGTGTCGGTTTTATCTAGTGAATCACTGAGGTTTTTGGCTGCTGGATTAGCGGCATCGGCGCTTTGCTCAATATTTTCAAGCTCTGTTACTAGCTGCTCAATATTTTGCTTGCCTGTGGCTTCGGCAACAATGCGTAGGGCTAATTCTAGGGTTTTATTTGCCATGGCTTCAACTCAGTTTAAACACGGTTTAAAGGGGGGGATAAAGGGGCGAACGCCCCTTTATAAATACGCTTTGCAGGTTGTTAAGCGTCTATCTCGTCAATGTAGTACGGCTCTGTTTTGCCTGTTACCAGTTTGGCTGTCCCTTCAAGGGCAGCGGTTACAAACTCTGAGCTTGCTAAATCAAGCTCAGAGGTTGGCATCATTGAAGTGTCATAAATTTCAAAGTTAACTTGCTTACCATTGGCTAGGTTTGTGCCCTCACCAAAAATACGTAAGCGCGTTTGTGACACCGTTGCACCGTTAATGCGTTTACCATTGCGAGCGTTGTAGCTACCTGTTACGGTAATGCTGCCGCCGGCATCTAATGCACCGCCTTTAATGGCGCGTATCATACCCAGGGCAAAATTAAACTCGTAATCCACTCCCGCTACTTTCGTTTCGGTGGCTTGCTTTACTACTACGTCGTTTGTAAAGTTTTGCCCTGGTACTGCAACCCATGACTGGTTAGCAGGTAATGTTACAGCTTCATCAGTTAGCGTACCGGCTGCGTCGTTAATGGCGGCTACATCGCCCATAAGTGCGAGCGCAATCATTTCGGCTGGCTGATCGTCAAACTCCCATGTAATAACGGTTGGCTTACCTATTTTTACGTCATCAAGTGTTTGGCCTTTGCTGGCTTTTTTATTTGATGTGCGTACAACCGAATCGGCTTCAGCTTTAATGCCTAGCTTAGTGGTGTTGATTGGACCAAAAATTTGGCCGGTGCTTACGCCTTGCTCGTTTAAACGGTCTACAAAAATGTTGCCCGCTAGTAAAATACCGTCGCTCATATTAAAGCGCTCCTTTAAGTCTCATTTGACAAGTAAAAGCCAGCGGGTAATACGCATGGCCTTTGGTGAATTGTGGTTTAGCTGGGGTGTTTACTCTAAGCCATGGCCCCGTGCCGTTAAGCACTTTGCCCGCCATAGCGCGAATAATGTTAGTTAGGTGCTCACCTGCATTTGTGTCTTGCTTACGCACCACCAGTACAACAATCCATGTTTGGGTTAGCTGCATTAAATAGCCGGCGTTTTTACTTTCTGGTAAGTTATCGCCGTAGTACATAAGGTGAATACTGGGGGTTGTTTGGCGGTCTTCTTTTACGTCGGCTAGTTCGTCGCTTAGGTAAACACGCTTAATGCCTGGTACTTGTTCAAGTGCCTGTTTAAGCGGGTTTTGAGCGGCAAAATAGTCGGTGGTAATTTCAAACATTAAATAAACCCCTTTGACTTTTCACGTGAAAACACAGTGCCTGAGCTTTGTATGGTGGCGGTGTCTTGCACTTTTGCGTCCTCGCCTAGTGCATTAACCCCAATGCTTAACTCGCCTTTAGCCACTGAGTTTAAAAACTTTATTGCGTCCTTGTATCGCGTTTCTATGTGCTCTGGGGTGTCGTTTGTGCCTAACTTATAACGAGCAATATCACAACAAAATTGCTCAAGTAGGTTAGGAACCGTTACAAGCGGCAATTCGTAACGTCCAGCTAAATAGCCGTTAATCATGTCGCTTGCATCAGTAATGGCCTGCTCAATAACTGCGGTATTAATTACATCAGCGGGGGCGTCGTCGCGCTCACTTAAATAAATAAGCTCTTGCTCACCAAAGCGCTTTTGCATTGCGGCTATTGTTGCGTAGGCCATTTATTCGCCCTCGCCTGCTTTGGCTGCGTCTTGTAGCCATTGCCAAGCGTCATCACGCTGTGCGGCAGATACTTTAACTTTAACTACTTCGCCCTCGGTTTCGCCTGGCGCTTCATAAGCCACCTGATCAACAACCGGCTTAAGCTCCATTTGTGCATCAATCATTAAGGCAATTACGGGTTGTAGCTCAATGGGCGCTTGGGTGTAATCAACTTGAGCGTAGAGTTTAGGGGCATCTAAATTTGCACCCAGGTTATCTGCGTCCAGCTGTGGGTTCTGCGCAGTACTCGCATCGAGCGGTACAGCTTGCACCGATAAGCGTGGATCATTTTCAATTGCTTCAAGCTGCTGTTGCGTAAGCGCTTCAGCTGAAATAGTTTGCTTTCCGCTTGTGTGGGCAATGCCACCGCGACGGTAGCCCGTAGGCTGCGTGCAATGGACAATGATAGATGCAAGCGCAGTGAGCTTAAGGTTTTTAGCCATTTCATTATTACTCCTGGTTTAAAGTATGGGGCTATACAGCCCCGTACTTAATAGGGTTTTTATGGGGGTAGCTATTAAAGGTAATCAGCTACTAGCAGCTCTACACGGCCTTTAAGTTCGTTTGAGCTGTTTGAATCAAGCTCACGCTCTAGCATGCGGGTTGCTAGCTTTTCCATGCTAGCAGGTACAACTAACATGGTTGGCTTAATACCCAACTTACGGCCACCGTCGGCAGTAAAGCTGCGCATTTTTTCGATACTGTCCCACAGGTTATCTGGCGTTAATGCTCGTTTATTAGCAAAGGCAAGCTGCCAAAAACCAAAGCCTGCGGCATCACGGCAATCAACGCCGTAACGGTATTCTTTGCGCGTGAATACGGCTTCGTCGTCCATTTTTGTCATGGCAAGCAAGTTAGGCTTTTTACGCTCTTGGAAAATGAGCGGCTTAAGCGCTTTTGAGGTATCGAGTACGTACCAAGCATCCCCTGTGTAATCAACATCAGCCGCCATATTTGCAGTAGAGACCGCTGTACCTGTGCCATCGGCATTTGGGTAAACTGGGTGCTCTTCATCGAAATAGTTTTGCCCGTCGTAACACAGCGTTGTAAAACCTGCCGCTAATAACGGGAAAATCATTTCATCTGGGTGAATGGCCGCCGCGTTACCCATTTCTTTAAAAATAGGTGAGTACACGCCTAGGTTGTCGTCTTCAATGTCGTTGCGGTCTACGCCTACCGTTGACTCGTAATCGTCGTTGGTAATGGTGTAAGCCTGCGACTTCATACTTTGAATATTTCGATCACCAATCCATTTAGCCAGGCTTGGGAACTTACCCAACCAGCCGTAGGTATTACTGGCCGATGTAGATTTAATTACACTGGCAATTTTATTAAATTGCGGCTCTGCTTCTGATTTACCTTGTTCAAACTCGGTTTTAAAACCAGTAAATAACGCGGTTAAAAGTGCTGGGGTCACTAAAGCCATTAGTTTTGCTCCTGTTTAGCTTTGGCATAAGCAGCATGACTAAGACCTAACTGATCTGCTGCATACTTGTCTTCTGCGGTGAGTGCTGCTAAGCCGTCTTTGTCTTGCTCTGGCTTAGGTGCGTAAGTGGTTTGCTGAGCCGTTAAGCTTGCAATAGGTGAACGGGCATCTAACACCGCTTTTAACGCAGCAACGCCTTGCTGATTACCTAAGCTAGTTAGGTATTCTTCTTCGCTGGCAATAATGCGGCCATCTTGTTTAGCCTTGTTAATTTCTTGCTCAACCGTTTGGGTGTCGCTGGTGCTTTTAAGGGCAACCATTTCAGTGTGCAATGCGTTGTAGGTTTCAACCGGCACGTACTTAGCTAAATTAACCTCATTAGGGCTATTTGCTTTTAGTGCGGCAACGGCATCGTTGGCGTTACTTAGCTCGGTTGTGAGCGTGTCGGCTTCGTCGGCTTTGGCCTTTAAAGCAGTAAGTGCTGTTGTTGCTTGGGTGTAGTCTGCATCGGTGATTTTGTCACCATCCACAGTAATACCTAGCAAGCTCAGCAATTTTTGAGCTGCATTCATGGGTGTATCTCCATTGTTAACATGGGTTTTAGAAGCTTTTAAAACCGCTACTTTGTCCATACCGTCTACCGCTGGGTCGTTGGTAAGGGCAAAGTGGCGTAATTTGGTTGGGCGGCCTGTTTGTTTGTCGTAATGAAAAACAGGGCTTATAAAGCGGTATTCGTCGTTTTTTAGGTGTGCGCGTGCGCTAGGTGTCCAGCGTACATTAAGGGCATAAAGTCCCTCGCCTGGCACATACTCTAAATCGCTTGGGTTAAACCAACCACTTGCTGGCGCTGGCTTGCCGTTTTCTTCGGCGTGTAAGGTTTGGTGCTCGTAGTCAAAATGGTAATCGTTAGTGCGGGTGCTAGCTGTGCTCTTTAACAGCTCAAATGCAGCTTGGTCTAGTAACCAGGCATTAGCAGGTACGTCGAATGGGCGGCCATCGTGCGATTTAAAATAGCCGTCTGGCATTACCATTACGCGCTCGCTGATACCTTGCTCATTAATTTCGCTTGCAAAGCGGCACGCAGCAAAGCCTAAATCAGCCGGCTGGTTTGCTGATAAAACAGCTAGTCCTATTGTGGTTTCAAGTAAGCTTTGGAATGGTTTTTTCATGGCTGAGCACAGTTTGAATAATCTGTGCTCAGTATGGATTTAGAATTGAATTGGTTGGCCGTGCGGTGTTTCGGGAATAAAAAAGTGCAAATTAAATATATAAAAAGCGATTAACTTTAGTGATTAGTAAGATATAGTTCTCTCTTAAGCATTACAACCCTGTTTAAACAATGTTTAAAATCGCTCGTAAGGCTTTTTCTTTATATTTTAGATATACCGTAGGGCTTCATAAGGAAAAGCTGTCAAGGTGCCTCACAACGTGCCAGCTGTGATTCTTAAAATGGTGGGTTAGGTATTTAGTACTAATTAGTTGATGTAAAAACATTATTTAGTACCACGCATTATATAGTAAAAAACATGATATGATATGAGATTAAATTTATATAGGTAGGAGGGTATATTGAGAAATTTTTCGTAACTAAGAGGAGGCTTTATGCCCAAAAAGAAAGGTATTACCAACCTAAATGGTAAAAATAAAACAGACTCAACATCTTGTAGCAAACCAACTAGTAACGATGTTAAGCCTGTAAATATAAGAGAAATTGTAATTACTTTAATTATCAATGATTTGATAACTCGTTCTATAGGGATGACGCCCTTAATAATAGAGTTCTTATCTCAATCATTTATTTTAATTAAAGAAATTTCTTCTTAACATTAGGTGGTCAGTAGGTAATCTATTGACCACTTCGTCACTATACACACATTATTTTTAAGTGCATATTCGATTTAGTTATAAAGATATACAAATATACAAATTTTACTGTTTTACCTCACTGACATCCGCTGCATCTTTTTTAACTTCTTTTTTAATATCAACTTTTCTTATTAGTTCCATCATCAATTCCTGTGTATTTAAAGGGAAACTGTCTTGTTGAGCTACATTTGTTTGCCTAGAAGCAAAAATCCGTTCAGCAATTGAAATTTTAATTCTATTTTGGTCTGCTTCAGGTAGTGATGCAATGTAAGGCGTAATTGCTTTTAAATCTAACGCAGTATGGTGGTAGTTATATTGTTGCTCGCGGTGCTTTGCTGACTCCCTAGAAAGGTAAGCTGCTGGTATTGATAAAATGAACACTAGTACAGTGCGAAAAATTGAACTTTCCCAATCAAACCCCGAATGAGTCGAGTCATAAAATGAATAGCAAACTATACTAATGATTACAGCCATACAACCGAGTGACCCTAACCTGAGCCAATTAGCTGCTTTTTTTTCTTCGGCTGCACTTGTATCAAAATCATCCGCCATCACTCGATTACTAGCTGTAGAGAGCAACTTACCAATTTGTTTCTCTTTTTGAGCAATATCTTTCATACCATTGTTATAAATATCATTTATTGATTTAACTTTGTCATTGTAAAGTTGTTCTATATCTGTCACGGAGCTTTCTAAAGAACTAATTTTATTTTGAAACTCATTTGAATTACCCTCAATTTCTTGACAATAGTTTTTCATTATTGTGTGGAGGTTTAAAAGCTTATTTCTTTCATCTGTAAACTTTCCATCTAATTTTTGAACTAATGAGTTCAATTTGATTTCTAGCCTCTGCTCAAGCTTTTCATCCAAAATAAGCAATTGACTGCCATTACTGTTTTCTTCAGGGGGATTTGAGGCTAAAAAATTATATTTGAAGCTACGAATGTTTGATAACAGGTCTCGATAATTATCAAATATTTCTATTCCACCTAATGAATGTTCAACCTGATCAGGGATGTTTCGCAACACATCCAATAACATGTTGAGGTGCTCTTGGAATTTGTTCAAAAACGCATTTTCAACATCCTCAATTAACGCTCTGTTTGTTTTGTTTAATTGATCTTTTGTTCCAGCAATCAATTTTTTAAGAGACCCTAATGAATCTTCAATCTTCCTGAAATGGTTCCTAGTTAGTTGAGGAGTAATTGTATTCTTAGTTCCTGGTTTTTTATTAAACTCAGCTTCTAATTCATCAAACTTCATCGATAACGATTCAACAAATTCCTCACAAACATTAATATCCATTTGTAACCCTATAAGATTATTATTTTTTACTATCAAAGCATAAAAGCAGACAATATCTCAATCACTTCTTTTTCATCATCAGTGGATAATCCCAAAAACGGCCTTGCAGGAATCACAGCTAAACGCGGGATCATATCGCTGGTGCCGCCAAATTGATGAATAGCGCCGTACTCCATGTTTGTACCAAACTCTAGTGATTCGTCCCCGATGTTATAAGCGAACGTGTCGCGCAGTATGTCGTTTAGCCTGAGTATTTTGTCTTTGTTCTTTTTTTTACTTTTAGCGTAGTCGGGGCGAAGTGCTTGCCATGGGGTGCCGTCGGGGCTGCGCTGCTCGTCAAAGTGATCGCGGTGGGTGAGCATTAAATGTTCCCCCACGCTACCCAGTGCGGGAGCTAGGTTATTTGTGTTTTTAATAAGCTGGGTGAGCACGTCGCTTACGGCTTGTGCGCCTTGGGTGCTTATTTGTATTTTAGCACCTGCCATTACACTAACCCTTCGTTAAATGCTTCTAGGTGTGCTTGCTGGTCTAGCCCTGCAATAAGCGCAGGAAGTAGGTCGGCTATTTGCTCGGCCTCGGCTCCTTTAGCTTGTTGCTCAAGCTGTGCAAACTCGCGACACGTTTGAAGGGTATACGGAGTTTGCTTTAACAGCAGCTGCGCTTGCTCGATTAATGTCATCGTCTTTTTTCCTGTGATTTGGTGGCATCTTTTACTAGTTGGTCTATCCAGCTTACAAGCTCTGGTTGCCATTTCTTAAGCTCTTTGCGAGCCAACGCCCAGGCTGTAAATGCCTCGGCAAATTCTTCGTACTTGTTGGCGGCACCGTAATACGTTACGGGTAAGGCGTTTTTTAAAAAGGCCGGTGCGCCTGCGTAGTAATGCACTTGGTGGCCTAGTTCGTGTAGCCATGTGGCAACCACTGCGTGAGCTTCGTTTTTATCCAGTGCATTAAGTGTATCTGATATTGTGTGATCGCGTTTTAAGATTTGTCCATTGTGTTTGAAGCTGTACTTACCTGCGTTGTTAGCGGCGAGCCTTACGGTAAGTGCTGCGGTGTCTTGCACGGCTTGCATGTCTACTTTGGCTAGGTTTTGGCTGGCTTTTACTTTTACCACTACGTGCTCAAATCCCACAGAGGTAAACCCGCCTACGCGCTTAGGGTTGCGTGTTGCATATTGCATGCGGGCGTAAAAGTCGTCTACGCCTAAGTACTCGCCTACGTCGCTGCGTATGGCGGCATTTGCTTTAGAGCCTGCACTCATTTCGTTACTTTTTACAAACAGGGTTTTAGTTTGCTTGGCGGTTAAAAAGCTGTTTAAGCCGCTAAGTACTTCGCTATCGAGTTGAGCTAGTAATGGGTCTAATTTTAATGCGGTGACGTTTTGAGCGGTGCTGTAAGCCGATGGCACAATGCGGCTTGCTTGGTAATCTGCTATACGTTTTGTAAGCGGTGGCTTTTCGGCAACTTGCTTTTTAGCCTGGCTTGTAAGCTGGGCGGTATTTTTGGGGGTGTAGTCAAAGCCCGGATCAATACCACGGGGTAGTTCAAACTCTTCGCCTGTTTTTTTGTTTGTCCAGGTATAGTTACCCTCATCTGGCGCGGTGCCTACAGTAAGGCCCCGGCGTTTAAGCTCTCGTTCGCTTAGGCTAAACTTTTTACATTTACAACCCCAGCCATTTTGTGGGCTGTGGGTATCCCACCATGGATGATCAACCGGTAAAACCAAGTTATTCCATTTTAAGTGCAGTACGCGCGGGGTTTCACTATCGCCGTGTTTGTATAGCGCATAAGGGCGTGTGGCTTTAAGGGCTTGTATTTGCCCCTCGCGCCCTGCGTTGTAGGCTTGGCGTATATTGGTTTCGTATATTAACTGGCTACGCCATGCAGGTTCCCCGTTGTGCTCCCAGCCGTAACGCGATTTGATGTTATTAAATTCGTTTTGAAACCAGCCCAGGCTTTTACCTTCGCTTATGGCTTTGTCTACTGAGGTGTAAAAGTCGTTAAGCATGTCGGCTTTGGTAACACCTGCCACCATAAACGCGCGGTTATGGGCGTTTTGCAATACATCATCCCAGCTGTTGCTGGGTGTATTTAGCTTTTGCCTAAAAAACTTTATCCCTTCGTCAAACGGCAGTGAGCCGTATCTAACAGCCATTTAACGGCCCTCATCCACTTCTAGTGCGCCTAGTAATTCGCTGGCTGCCATGGCCTTTGCCATTAGCTCGCTAAAGCCCTCTGTGCTTATTTGTGGCTCAAGGGCGAGTATGCCGTCGCGTATTTCTTCTAGGCTGCTGGCGTTTTTAACCAGTTCGGTTATGGCATCGCTCATGCTGTTTAGGTGAGTTTGTGCTTGTGCGGCCAGCTGTTCGGCTACTAGGTCGGCGTTGTCTTTTTGTGGTTCGGTTTTGAGTGCTGCAAACCCTTTTAGTGTGGCGTTTGGCTCTGTTGGTGCTGTTATTGGGGCAAGGCTTAAAATAGCCTCACCCTTTTCTGGAAGTGGTATTTGGGTTTTTTCGCTTACCCAACTAACCGGTACTGGGTAGTTAGCTTCGGTAAGTATTTTAAGCGCAGGTGCGAGTACGGCTATGTCGTCGGCTTCGCTGGTGTCGAATTTAAAGCGTGGGATACGACGCGCGCCTGAATAGCTATTAGAGTTAAGCGCGTGCATTGGGTAAATAATATCGCGCGTTATGGTGTTGGCTACTTGTTTTAAATCGCTTTCGGTTATGTCGTCTAGCACGTCCATGTGTACATTACCGAGTGCATTTGTGCTGGTTTTACCATCGGCTTGGCTGGTGAGCGTTGCGCCTAATACGGCTTTACTTTGGGTGGTTTCACACCACTTGATCATGGCTTCGAATGGGTCGGCTTGGCCGTTGGCTGCATTTTGAAAGTCAATTTCCATGCCTTTTGGGATTATACCGCCTGCGTTATGGCCGATACTAAGCACGGCGCGTAACAAGGTGGCTTTTTCGTCTTCGCTTGCGCCATTAGGGTATTTACCCAGGCGTAGCGGTAGGCCGTAAATTTCTAAAAATTCGGCAAGGTCACGTATTGAATAATTTTTAAATAAGTACGGCCATGCCACGGTTGAGGTTAAGCCGGTGCGGTGTATGTAACCCGATTTACTGCGGTGAACATGCGCACACCAACCAAACGGATTTAGCGCTTGGCCTGTGTAGCTGTTATCGCGCAGCATAAGCTGATTACGTTTATCTGGGTGGGTTTGAAATAGGTTTTGATCACGAAATTCGTAACCGGTAATAATATGCTCGCCGTTATCAAATGCCCAGTTAAGCTCGTTACATGAAAACGATTTTAGTATGGCGTCGCTACAATCAAATAACAGGTCGTCTAGCCATGTGGCATCTTCTAATATTTCTTGAATTGCTGCGGCGTCTTTTTCTTCTTGTGGTGTTGCGTTGCGCGGCGGCTCTACTGACCAATCGTATTTTAACCAGCCTCTACGGCGTTTGGTTAGTTCGCTAAATAGGTGGCCGTCTTTGTCTTCCATGTCTTTTGCTAGGTCGGCCATGGCCGCTAAGTCTCCGGCTTCTGCGTCTTTTAAAAGCTGCGACAGTTTTGCTGGGGTAAGCGCTTCGCTTGGGTGCTCGGCGTACTGGCGCATTAGCATGCCAATGCGGCTATCCTGATCGGTTTGCACTTGCTTAAAGTCGGTTGAATTTAGCGGGTTTCCGTGAATGTCTACTATTTGGTTCATGGGTTTACTCTAACTTTAATGATGGGCTTAACGCTTAGCACGTATACGTCTAGCGTTTTAGTGTGTTGGTGGGCCTTGGCTAAACTGGCGGCGGTTATATCTAGTTGTTGTACTTGTGCGGTGAATATCTCTTGATAGAACACTCTAAAGCGCGGCATTACCATGCAGCCTTACGATCACTCGCAAAGTCGTCGCTGTGGTCGGGGCGCAAGCTATTAGCGGCTTGCTGGGCTTTACTCGGCAGTGGTGTGTATTCTATGGCGCTGCCGTCCATTTCGGCGGCACGTATAAGCATGGCAATTGATACCGCGCTATCGCCGTGGCGTTTGTTGCCATCGGTGCCGGTGTTTTTACCTTTATCGACCTGAGCAATACCATTTTTAAGTTTAATTTGGCCTAAGTCGTCTAGTACATCTTGGTCTTTAGGTAGCGCTATGTTATCGGTTTCAAAGTAGTCTTTTAGTTTTGGCATCCATTCACGATACCAAGCTTGTGATAAATGCACGCTATCTACTAGCTCAGTGCCATATTTAAGGCTTGCAGCTTCGGCTAAGAAACCACCGTTACCTGTGGCGTCAAACGCAAGACCACGTAGTTTTGGTAAACGGTCACAAATATAAAGCATAATTTGCTTTTGCTGCTCGTAAGTAACGTTACGCAGCTCGACCATAAACGGCACGGTTAGGCTGGTGTCTTGGTTTATTTCACCAATACTGAATACGGTTAAATCGCCTTTACGTGCAAAATCCTCACCAAAGGCGTGAGTTAGATCAGGATTTAACCCACTGAGTAAATCATCTAAATTTTGTTCAAGCCAAGTGGCTACGTCTTTTACGCGTTGCTCTTCGGTCCAGCTTTCAAAGTCGGTGGGGGCTTCGTAGCGCAGTACTTTGCAGTCGTCACTTAAGGCGCGCTCACGCAATCGGCGGCTTAGGTATTGCCCTGCGCCTTGGCTTGGTACGCAGTATAGCTCTTCATTTGCGGCCTCTTGTGTGGGGTAAAAATCAACTTGATTAGCTAGCCAGGCGTCTTCTTTGGCTTGCGTCCAGGTTTGCCCACTAACCAAACAAATACGTTTATATAGGCCGTGCTTTAACGCTTTATCAATGGGGATATGATGCACGGAATACTTTTTAGTGCCGCGCCTAGCTTGGGTTATTAGGGTGTTAAATAGGTTATCTACGCCGTTATGGGTCGAAATAATACGTACTCGCCCACCCCACATGGTAAGGGCCATGGCAGCTTTTAGCACTTCGTCTAGCTTGTCGTGGAATGCGGCTTCGTCTATTACTACGTTGCCTTGGCGGCCACGCAAGTTACGTGGGTTAGAGCTTAGTGCAACAATTTTTTTACCTGTGTTCGGAAACTTAATTTCAAAGGTATTGATTGATCGCTTTGTGCCGGCTGGGTCTTTTTCTTCAAAAATGCCCTCTTCCACTTCGCCCATGACCATGTTGAGCTTTTGCGCCCAAAATGCACAGGCGTCTATAAACTCCTTAGCCATTTCTTTGTCTGAGCCAAGGTAATAGGTATTTTGACCGTTGGCGGCTGCCGCTGCGCTTAGTACGTCGTCTAGTGCTTCGGCAAAGGTTAACCCAGTACGGCGCGACTTTTCGGCAATTTTTACTATTGCTTTGTCTTCCATCCACGCTTTTTGATAGCCAAAAAGTATGTCGGTGCCCATGGCAACCGCTAACGAACCTGACACTTTGCTAAGCGGTAGCTCGTTGGTTTGGGTAACGCTTTGCGCGGCGCTAGTCATGCTTTAGCCCTAATATGTCGCGTTTGAAAAATGCCAGCATGTCGTCTGCGGTTTGCGGTAAGTTTTCGTTTTTAACCTTTTGGTCTAGGTCTTTGGCGAGCTTTTGCGCATAGGCTTTTTCGATTTCTTGCTGGCGTTTGTGTGCGGCCATAGCCGTTTGCTCTAGTCGCTGAGCTGCTAGCATGGCGTCTTTTATGGTGTCGATGTCTACTGCTTCGTCTTCGTCGGGGTTCATCATTTGTTGCTGCATAGCGCGAAACAGCTGAGAACGGCCCATTTCTAAAATTAGCTTGGTGGTATCGCCTGTGGGCTTTTCGCCAAGCTCTGCGGTAAGTGCTTTAGTTGACTCGCGCAGGTCGCGTAGCTTTTGGCCTATGGCTTCGGTTTTTTGTGCGTGGCGGCTTAGGCCACTGCGGCTAATGGTTGCGCCCTCGTCTAAGCCTGACTCAATAATAAGGCTGTTTACGGCGTCGAGTATTTCGCCCTGGCTAAAGCGTTTGTCGCGTAGCATTGAGTCGAGCTGCTTTTTAATGTCTTCGGGCAGTAAATCAACTTTGCTGGGTTGGCCTCTGCGGATTGACTCGCTCATAGTTAACCTCGTGGCCCAGGGCGTTTAATGCCAGGTACTACGCTTATGCCCTCAGCTACGTCGATACCTGATTGCGTAATACGGGCTACCCATGTGTTTTCTGTGAGTTTATCGAGTGTTATATAGCCGTTTTGCTCTAACCAATTGAGTAAGGTTTTAAGCTGATCGCGACTGCAACCCAGTGCATAGCGCTGCAATACATCGGCTAGCATGCTGGTGTTAGCGCCAAAATCGGCGGATTCTTTTAGCGTTATAAGTATGCTAATTCGTTGGTGCTCGGCTTGAACTTGTAACATTGCCATGGTGGTTTTTCCTGAATTAAAGTTAGGTTAGCCTGCTCAGCTGTCGTTGCTGCGCGTGCCTCTGAGTTCGTTTTCCATTAGTAAGTCGGTTAAGCGTTTTATGTCGGTGAGCTGTGGGTTAAGGCCGTCTATTTTTACGCTTACTTCTAATAGGCGTTTGTCTAGGTCGTGTATGTCGTCGGCGTTGGGCAGGTCTTCTATTGTTTTTTCTACGGCACTTAAACGGCTTTCTAACGCTTTAGATACAACCTCATGAGTTGTTTTAGTTACAAAGGTGCTGCGCAACCATGCCAGTGCGCTTGCCCCAATAATGGCAATACCTACGGTTAAAAATGCTTTCCACCATTCCAATATAAAATCCATGCTAGCGCCTATAGTGCTGTTGTTGTATTTCAATGAGCGATTGGCAATCTACACAGGTACTACAGTTTTTAATCGCGTCACGGCGTTGTTTTGGTATGTCTATGCCACACTCTTGGCAGTGCATAAACGCTGCACCGGACGTGTTTGCTTTTTCGCGCTGAATTGATAGCGCGGCATCGAGTAGGTGTTGTTCTATTTTTTGCGCGTCGTCTAATTTACTCACTGCGGTTTCCTTACTTTTTCAATGACGTTTTTAATGCCTTGCTTAACGCTTGGCACGGCTTTTTCAACGGTGCGGCCAATAACATAGCCACCTATACCTAGCTGTAATAGTTCCCATGCTTGCGCTGATAAGCGAAATGCCAGCCAGCCGAATGAGTCAAAGCACACCAACACTAAGAACGTAAGCATGGTGATAGGCCGCCAATTACGTTGTAAGGCGCTTTCGCCTTTGGCCTCGGCGGTAATAATTTGCGATTGCGCCTCTAGCACTTTGCCTTGTAGCTCTACAATTTTGCCCTCTAGCTCTAGCACTTGGCTTTGAGCTGCGTTTTCAATACGCTTAAGTTCGTTGGTAACGGCTTGGCGTTCTTCGTCGCTGGTAAAGAGATCATCAATTAAATTGGTGATTGGCTCGACCATGTTAAACCAGCTTTTAATTGCCATTAGATTCTCCAAATCGTTTTTTAAGGGCTTCACGGGCGTTTTTGTAGCTTTGCTGGCCGTCTACTCGCAGCTGTATGTCAATAGCTCTAACTGATTGCCAGCCTTTGTTAAAGTGGCTTTGCATGGTGCCGCAGTGGCTGTGCATTGGTATTTTTCGGGGGTCGAATGGCATGTTGTGCATGCGCGCATCAACTTCTAATTCCATGCGTTTCTCGCGGCCTTTTAGATATGACCAATCCCAATTTTTACCCATTAGGCCACTCCGCTTAGCTGGTTTACTGCAAATTCGGTTACATGGGCTAGGCGGTTATACCAGCCCTCTAGGTTTGGTTTTTGGCTTGAGTCGTTTGCACAAATGCGGGCGTACTTTCGGCCACGGTTTACGCTGAGCAATACGGTTAGGCTAAGGGCTGGACGCTGTAGGATAGCGGCTAGGGTTTTTGGCCCCATGCGACCATCGGGCTTTGAGTTGACTAATCGCTGGGTTAATTGGGCCATGGCGGGTGCGCCGTGCTGTACTGAGCCATCTAGCAGCAAAAAGTCAACCCCTGCGGGGCTTTGCTCGCAGTGCATGGCGCGCCAATAATCACGATGGTAAAGGCTTAGCGCTTTAGCAAGCGTTAGGTTTTTAATATCTACCGTTGGGTAAGCGCGCTGGCTTATGCCGTATTTGGTAAGGCCGCCACGGTCTGATGCTACGTTATTTAACCCACCATCGCTGCGCAAGCCACCCTCTAAATACAAGATAGGTAAAATGCACTGGGCAAACTTAAGCGAATACGGGGCAAGTACGGCTAGTACTTCTGGCGATTGTTTAAAGTAAGTTAGATTGAGGGTTGGAGACATACCGAAAAACCTTGTTGTTTTTCGGTATTTTGACTAGTTAGCCTTGATTAGTGGCCGTGCGGGGTTTCGGGAATTAATCTAAGTGTGCTGATATCTCAGCAAGCTCTCGATAGTCACCCAAGTTTAATGTATTTTCAAAAATTAAAAAGCTTAATTGAAAACGTAGTTTTATGTCCTCACCATAACTCTGTTTTGGTATTGAATCTAAAAGCTTGTTATGTATTTTGATTAAAGCTGTATTTGAAACTTCACTATTACTCTCATACAAACCACCAAAAACTTTCAGGTATTCTGACAAAGATGTATTCTGCTTATATACGTAATCCGGAGCCTCTTGTTGCATACTAGAAGATTCATAGTCCAATTGATCCGAAGGAATCCTTTTATATAAACGCCTGTCATTGAAATAATTAATCGATATGTCCAACTTAACTGAAGCAAGCTTTGAATAAATAATGGGGTTGTTCTTATTAAAATAATCTAGTGTTCTATTACTTATAAATGAGTCTATTAGAAGATCATATTTCGTAATATCCTTCTCCATAAAAGATAATAATGTCATCACATAAGGTACATCTATAGTCTTCCCATTATTTACATTAGCAAAGATAGATTCAGCTCTATTGAGTACCTTAATAGATTGTCTGGGGGACAGATCTAACGCATTAAAAATATCATTGCATAATGAGTAAAAATCACCTTTTTCAAAATTTACAAATGGAAATAGTATAACTTCTCTACTGATAAGCTGTTCTTTACTAAATGATTTTAATTGACAGTAATTTTCCAATAAAGATTTGGATACTCTGGTTCTTAAAATATATTTATTATCAAAAAAGCGACTCAAATATTCTTCTGCATTAAAACCCGCACCGTAAACAGCTTTTACTGTATGAGCTAACTGTTGGGTATTAGTAGCAACAATAAATGAAAGCCCAGGTATATCAAAAACATGTTTAATAGCTTCCAACATTTCTACGGCATAAGTCGGCTTGCAACGATCTAGTTCATCAATAAATATAAATGCAGGAAAACTATTAGTAATAGTTTTCATATCCTTAATTGGAGTATTTACAACGTATTCGACCCAGCTTTGAATAGCTAGCTTTAGTGTTTTTACACTTTCTTTACTATCAGTGACTTCTTTACAAAATACTTCGAGTACCTTTTCACCAGCTTTAGAAAAATCAACTTCTTTACCTGAACCTGTTAATTGTCCCTCATTCGTTTCTGTGGAATCAAATATATTAAAATCAAACCCTAAGTACCTTTTCATTAAAGCACTACCAATCCTTGGCGCAGCCGCTTTTATTACCCCATTTAACTTTCTTTGAGTTTCATCAGGATCAATTTTGTCTGTTTGTGTTTTTAATTGCTCTATAATTTCACTTAAAACAGTCATTAACGGAGATTCAAGGTAGTCAATAGCCCATGCATCAATATAGACAACTGGATGATTACCTTTTAAATCTTCGCTCCAACGTTTCAAAAAGTAGGTTTTACCTGCGCCCCACTCTGCATCAAGGTTTAATACATAATTTGATAAATTATTCTTATCAGTGCCGCCTTTCGCTTTTATTAAGGAGGTTAAGTAAGTTGCGTACTTTGCTCTACCGAGATTATCAGCGGAAAATACTTGTTCATTAATTGGTTTAGGGTTATCCCAGTTAAAATCCATTTTTATCCTACAAACAAAAAAGGCCACTTTAAAGTAGCCTTTTAATTTATTTAGTTTTGACTTGAGAGCTCGTTTCAGCCTTTGCTGACTGCTCCATTAGTTTGTGTATTTTTCCTAAACTACCGTTGATCAATATACCACCAAGAAATATAGCTCCTGCTAAAGCACCTACTGCCCAAGCAATCTTAATGTTTATTTTTCTGATTTCAGAATTACTTTCTTTTATTTCTTTTTTAAAATTTTCATCGCAAGATTTCAATTCAGATTTGAAGTCGGAACTTAATTCTTTAATGTCTTTCCTCGTTTCTTGCACTAACGTATTCACTTGAACACTCAGAGTTTCAGATAATCGTTCCTGTCCTAATGAAAGCTTGTCGGAGCTAGAGCTCAATAAGTCCTCAATTTTACTGAGGGATTGATTAATATGCCCATGATTCGATTCTAGCTTAGCTATTTTAATAGAAATTTCATTTTGATTGATAAGTACCCACTCAAGATGTTTTTTTTCCGAAGCTCCTCCCCCATTTTGAGGAGGCTGTGACGGGAAGTTATTTTGATTATTTTGTTCCATCACTTCACCCTAGGTTGAAGCCAATCCCAGACAGAGTTAGGCTGAACCCCCCAAAATGAGTCTACCGTCGTTATAACAAAAATAAATTTTGTATCGCCTTCACCTACCAGTTTATCAGACACTTCTTTAACACTTCCGCCTAAAGGCTCATGTAAAAACCAGCCCAACTCGGAGAAAGTGCAGTGTAAATCACCAGGATACTTTGACTCGATGAGCTCTTGTAAAAAATCCTTATTCGCCATATTACTGACTATAGAATAAACAGCCATAAACCTCTCCCTTTAAGCATAAAATACCTGCTGTTTTGTTAAGCAATAAAACTTTCATCATGCTATTTAAATTTACTCCCTGCACATAGTAAACCTTGCATTAAGATAGTAAGGGCTTTTAAATGTTTTTTCAATCAACAGTGTATATAAATGATTCTAAATACAACAAAAAGCCGCGTAAAGCGGCTTATTTTTGCTTAACCAAGATTACTGAGATTTTGCTTCATTCGGTGGGCATTATCGGCGAGTACCGTTGCGATGTCGCTTAAACCTATTGGTACATCATTGCTGTTGGGGAGACTTGCAAGCTCTGCAAATAAAGATAAGGTGACTTGAATGTTGTGTAACTCATTTAATGCATGTTCTTTTAATTTGTTATCCATTACCAATTCCATAATAAACATTTACGTAATTATTGAGTAATTCAGCAGTTACGGAAGTACTTCAACGATTTCAGCATCTAACTTAACTTAAAACGTAAATCGCGCAACTGATCAGGATTAACTACTGTTTATTGACGTAACTCCTTAATTTTAAATTGTAATTCAGTAATACCCTTTAGCAATTCGTTTGGTTTATGTATTAACATAAACTCTAAATCGCCTGCTTTTACGCTTTCAAGGGCTGCGGGGGGTTTAGCTATAAGCGGTGCGCCTACTTCATCTATGAATTTATTTTCGTCTTGCATAACATGCAGCTGTATTTGTATGTCGGTGTGCTGCTCTTGCAGTGTGCCCAAGAGTACGTAGTTGTTTGGGTACTTGCCCTCTAGCATATCGACTATTAACGTATCGATGTACTCTACCGCCTCAGCGGCTACATTAACCGCTTCGCTCATTGGCGCTTTACTCATGGTATTGCTCATTAAAATAGTCTCCGTTGGCGGCGTTCGGTTTCTACACTGCGTTGATACTGGATTATTTCAGCTATACGGCGCTCTGTTAGTTTAAATTTATTGGCAAGCTGTTCGATGTTATTGCCTTTGTATTCTTGCCATATTTGTATATCGCGTAGTGCGGCTTTTAGCCGTTGGTCGGTGGGTATGTAAACATCACGTCCACCAAAGTAATGACCTATTGCCAAAGTTATAGCTTCGCCAACCCCTTGCGGGTTGTTTACACTAGCTTTGCTTAACTGCGACTCAATAAGTAGTGCAAGTGATTGTAGGTTGCTAGGCCAGCGTTTACGTACTTCGGCTGCATCCTGAGTAGATAACTTACTCAGGCAGTCTTGCAGCTGCTCTACGTTTTCGCCAAACAGTTCTGATTGGAGTTCTTTTTGATTAGTCATTATCACCTCTGGATTGTTCTTTTTTCGATTCACGCTTTTGCCACTGCTTAAGTGACTCAAGTACTTGAATAGCTTGCTGTTGAGTTAAAAAATGAGTATGAAAACTTATATTTTTACCTAGTTTATTACGATTTAGAACACGATTAACGTAGCCATCTAGGGCGGTTTCTGAGCCATCACGCACAAAGCCTTGTTTGTGCATGGTGATCCAAATTGCGCGTATTTTGTTTATTTCGCCTAGTTGCGTTGATGACGATTTAGGGCTTAAACGGCGTTTAGCCTTTGTTTTAAACCCAGCTTTTTTAAAGTGTTCTAACACTTTGCTTAGCTCTGGCAAGCTCATTTTGCTACATGATGTTTTGCCCGCTGCGCCAAGTAGTGCGGCGCGGTAGGTGTCGTCGTCTAGCCCTAGCTGCCCTTTAGCGATGTGAATTAGCTGAATTAACTTTGCTTTAGTCATTTTTAAAATCTTCTAGCTGCGCACGTAGGCTTAAATAGCTTTGACCTATGTCGTTGGCTTCTTGGTCTGTAAATATGCTGGTGTCTACTGCTAGCTTGTGTGAGCACTCTAAAAACTTAACGAGTGCAACAAGCTGTTTTAGCTCTAATGTGGGCTGTATTAATAGGGCCATGTGACCTCCTTTTGTTGCTTTATTTTTATCAAAATGCTTTTTGTTTTAGGTAAAGCACTTTGATAAAAAGCCGCATCCGTGCGCGCTTTTTGGTTACTTAATTAGGCTTTGTGGTTGGGCCTAATGTTGTTGGGTTTACACTTACCAGTTGGCTTTGCACTACAAAGGTGATGTTTTGAAATACAAAGTTAATGCTTACTGGTTCTTTACTTTGAGCGACCTGGTTTACGATGTTTTGTAGCTCGCTGTGTTCGCTTACTTGAATTGTTATGCCTTCCATGAATTGCTCCTTATAGCTTTGCTATGTCGAGTGATATAGCGTGTTCGTGCTCGCCTATGGTTTCGTAAAAACGAATAAAGCGGGTTGAGTCCATTACCAGTATTGAATCGGCTATTATTTCCATTGCACGCTGCCATTTACCGCTGTCGTCGGTGATTTTAAGACGGCGCAAGCCAAGTACTTTTTGCACTGAAACTTTGCCTTTTTTGTCGGTGGCAAAGGTTTGTTCAATAATGAGTTTTAGGTTTTCGTTTGCGCCCTCGCTCCATTCGTTTAGGCACTCGTCTATTAACTCTTTTGCTACTAATAGCTCGGGGCCAAGCTCTATGCTTTCTTGCACTTGGAGGGTTACTTTTTGTTTGTGATCAAAACTACGTAGCGTGACGTTACCTTTAGTGCCGCCCAACTCAACCGCGTACTCTTGCGCTAGTAGGGCTATGAATGCGTCAAACTCGCTCATTTGCTGCTTTTTAAACTCAGCGAGTGCTTTGCTTTGCTCTTTAGCTTTAGCTATGGCCGATTGCACAAATTCATGGCGAATTATGTCGGCTGGGCGTATTGCTTTAACGGGCACCTGGTGGCCTTTTTGATTAATTAAAAATTCTTGTGGCATAGTGGTTTATCCTTCTATAAACATGACAATTTGGCCGTGTAATTTGGCTGGGCGAACTTGTCGCGTTCGCCCGTTTTTTGTTTCGGTTATTACGGGTAAATGTGCTGGGGCTTGGCCTGCCACTTCGATTACATGGCGGCTAAATCCCTGATGTGTGTCTAGGATTTGTAACCCTTGTTTTTGTAACTCTTTTAGTGCGTTGCGTAGTTGCATGGTTATTTACTCCCGCATATTTTTGAGTGTGGGCAACCGTTACGACAGGCTCTATAAAGCGCTACGCGAACATGGTTGGTTGCTGCGAACTTTCTGTTTTGATGTTCTAGGCATACGTTCAGCGGTATTTCGTCCAAGATTGGGCAAGTTACTGTTGATGCCATAAATACCCCCTCTACACGCTGCTGTATTACGTGTGTAGAGGCTTTGTATTTGCTATTTATTACTTGGCTTACTGTGGCTTTACTTACGCCTAGTTTTTCGGCAACGCTGCGCATGCCTTGCTTTGCTACTTCGTCTTTTAAGACGTGTAGCCAATTAGTTGTTGAAGTCATGCGCTTCTCCCAATGTGACGGGCGCTATTTTTAAGGCTTTACGTTGCACGACGTTAAACTCAACTAGCTCGTTTGTGTTTGGGTCAAATACGCCTGTTGCTTTTGGGATCGGGCGCTTAGGACCGGTATTTTTAAGCATTCGGTATATGGTTGACTCTTCTGCTCGCTCAATGAATGAGCCTGTACGTGGGGCTGATTTGACAACAAATATGTACCCTACTTTTTTTAAAATTGAGATATATGAACGCGCTGAGGCTACCGATATGTCCGCGGTGCTAGCCACTTGCCCTGCGTCAAATTCATTTAGGATTCGCATTGATTGCCACATGCGCTGTCTCCCTGAGTTTTTTTGCTTTGCATCGCTTTTATTTACTTGTTTAAACGGCTTATATTCTGCGTTTATAACGGTGTAAGTGATGTGCTCGTAATCAACATGTTCGGCTATTGCTTTTGCTGCAACTAGGCGCTTTGCAAAGGCTTTTAAACTGTCGAGTGTTGTGTGCTCTATGGCATCGCGCACTTGTTGCAACGAGAATGTTTTTAAGATTCTCATTGCTTGCCATGCGTCTTTTAGTTGTGGGCGGCTCACTAATTTCTCCTTACGCTTTTTTAAGGAAAAATTCTTTATTGCCCCACTGTTGTAGGTCGATGCTCGTTAACCCATTCGCCAGTGCAAAGGCTTCTATTTTTGATAGTCCTGTGATGATGCGACGTACCTCGCCGTCGGTGTCGCTAAGCAGCTGGCTTAGTAGGTCGTCTTGTATTGTTAGCGTTGGCTCTATCACTGCATTGACGATTATTTGCAGGTCTTCGCGCTGAGTTGGCTGGAACTCTAACCATTCTGATATACGGTTATAAAATTGGCGGTGACGCTGTAATTTACGGCGTACTGATTCCATGCCAATAAGTACTACTGGGCAGTTGGTTAGGTCGTGAATGTCGCGCACGATTTCGAGTGTATTTTTGTCGTTTAATAGGTAGTCGGATTCGTCTATAAACAGTGGGCGATTGTGTATTGCCATATGCTCTATGATGTAGTTAAGCATGGCTTCACGGGTGTATATATCAGGGCCACTTAGCTCTTTAACTATTTGACGTAGCAACTGGGCTAATGTCATGCCCGATGTAGCACGAATGTAGATGCCGTCGCAGCGGTTAACCAACCATGCTGTTGCGGTGGTTTTACCAAGACCTGGATCGCCGTAAATAAGGCCAATACCTGGCACGCCATGAGCGCGCTGGTTTAGCGCTTCTACCATCATTTGTGTGGCTACTACGTTGCTTACGATTGCTATTTTAGTTTTCATGGTTTTTCCTTTTACTGGTTATGTAATTTTGTGGTTGCAGCAGGTGCTGGATTAATGTCGTTTAGTAGGTCGTCTAGGCGCTTTGATGTGGCGCGATTGTTTTGCTCCCACGTGTTAAGCCATAGCGCGTCTACATCACTTAACTGATTTTCTAGGCGCTGCTTTTTATGAAACATGGCTTTACTTTGCGGGTTGTCGAATAGCGGTGTTGGGTTTACGTTTGCTACTGCTGTTTCTTCATCCAACTGCTTACGACGTTTTTCAAACTCGCTTAATTGCTCGTCGCTAAAGCCAACTGCTGGCTTGCTGTCTAGCGCTTTTATTGCTGATTGCGTTATGACGTTGGTGTGTTCAACCGACTGTTTAGGCAGTGTTGAAAGTGCTTTATTTTGGGTTGTGTAATGCCCTAATACTTCGTTTGCTATGTCTGATACGTTGACGCTTTTAGCGGTCTTTTTAAGCTCTTTTAGCTTGCGCGAAGTTTCGGCTGATTGGCTGCGTTTTGCATAGCGAGCAACGTCCTGCCGTGTCATGCCAGCTGACTCTATTTCGTGGTCTACCGCGATACAAATAAACTCGTTATTTATGCGGTTAAACACGTAAATACGGCCAACGTTTTTAGGGTCCCATTTACATAGGACTTCATCGCCTACGATTGCACCTAGCTCCGCTGCTATATAGAAACCACCACTCAGTTTTATGCCCTCTTTATGCACGGTACGTAAACCGCGGTTGGTGGGTATTGGCTGTAGCATTACATCAAGCAAACGCTCGTCTTTGATCACTCTGATTTGGTCGCGGCTTGCTGCGAATAAATCGAATGGTGTTTTATTACCAACGTTGCTATGTGGCTTGTGGTGGTAGCGGTTTTCTATCCAGTTATCTACGAACTCTTGCAACTGCTGCGCGGTCATATTGATTTCGATAGCTGACTTATCACCGCCTTGCTTTGCTAATAAGCGCTGTGCAAACGTTTTTCGCGCTTCAATTGCCTGGCGTTCTGAAACGTTGTGACCAATGTAACCGGTTAATAGCTCAGCTATGTCGTGCGAGAACGTTTTAAAAAACCGCTCTATATATGGCTTTTCTTCACCACTAAACGGGCGTGTTGTTTCGTGCTTTATGTCGAGCGCGTCAAACACACTTTTTATTTGTATTGAGGTGTAGTCTTTACCGTTATCAGTGCGGGCAATTTCGGGTATACCCCAGTCGAGTATTGCTTTGCGGATAACTAAACAAATACCGGTGCTGTCACTAGTTGGGTGAATAACGACTTTTGCACGGCGGCTAAATACGTCGATAATTCCGATTAGTGAGTGGCGTCCATCGGTTAGCATTACGTCTGATGGGGTTGAATCGAACTCCCACAATTGGTTAAGACGTTTTACGTTTTCGTCCATTTTACCCATGGCGCTCATATACTTGTTTTTCCAAGCGTCTGGGTTTGCCATTTTGGTATAAAGTGCGCTGTTTTCGCGCTTCCAACGTGTTAGCCAATCACGAATTGTGGTTTCTGCTGGTAGTGCTTTACCTACTTGGTAAAAGCGAGCTATTAAACCCTCTTTGATTTGTGTGGCTTTTACGTGTGGGTATTCGTAGATCATTGCTATGCAAAAATCGGCTAGCTCTTTGTCTGAGTCGATGATTGATTTGCCGCTACGCTTAGGCTTTAAAGCTAAACCTGCTACGCCTTTTTCGGCTATGGTTTTTTGCCAGCGTATCAGTGTAATGCGCGATACTGATGGAATTAAGCTTCTATATTCTACAGGTACATCAATTAGACCTTTGTTATAGCGTTCACTATATTGGTCAAACCCTGCAACTTTGGCTAGGTTGTTCGCACTTACAAAATTTTCTGCCTCTTTTAAAACCCAGCATTTCGCACTTGCCTTGGGTGGGATACTTTCCAGTGCAGCAAGTTGCTTTAAGTTTTGGTCTTTAAGTTCAGTTATTTCAGAGTTTTTAAGGCGGTCGTTTTGCTCATTTACGCTTAAATAAGCCTTACCGCTGTGTGCTGCTGAACTATTTGTTTCTTTGATTAAAGCCTCTTTAATCTGCACACAAATATGTGCAGGAAGATCGGCGAGTGCATACTTACGTACTTTTCCGCCTCTGCCTTTAAACTCTGTATAAGGCCAACATTCGTTTTTAGCTCTTATTTGAATACTGCGTTTATTTACAAGCATATAAGCAGCTATTTGGTGTGCAGTGTATAGTTCCATTACGCACTCCTTTTAAGGGCACGGCGGCCCGCCTTTCTATTAGGCCTTCCATCTTTCCCATAGCGCTCAGGCCATAGTTCTAAAGCACTAACCCCGATAACCTCAGCTATTATTTTCTCAACAATTGGATACGGCCTGTGTAATGCGGTTTGTACTGCATTAGATTTATAGCCGCGACTAAATGAAAGCTGACGACATGACCAACCTTCTTTTTCTAACGCGCCTTTTATATCCGTGACCGTCCAACCTGGACTATTCATATCATCCATCTTCTTGCACCCCAATGTGTGTATTTTGTATTCATGCACACAAATATATACACACAAAATTGTGCATACAAGCTTTATTTGCACACAATTGGATGCACAAAAGACAACCTATTGATTTTATTTGATAATTATTTTTAAATTTTTACTTATGAAGTGGATCGCGGTTCGCACTTTAAAGTGCGAATAGATCGCAGTTGAGGAAAGTGAGTGTTTTAAATTTTTATTTTGTATGCACCCGCTTGTGTGATTAAATACATAATGTTTATTCATCCGAACACTGACTAAAATAAAAATGCCAGCATTCAATCAATACTTAAAAGCACTCAGAGAACGCAAGTTCTTAGATATAGGCACTGTAGCCTTACGCACTGGTGTGCATAGAAATACTCAATCAAAATATGAGGACAGTCGTGATCCTCCTTTTGATTACCTGGTTGAGTTCGCTGAGCTGGTTGAGGTGCCTTTAGTAGAGATATTATTAAAACGCTTGGAAGATTCAAAAGCATCTGAGCTTGCAGTAGCTAGCGCTAAAGCTTGTTTGAGTACTAACAAACAAAGCGTTCAAGAAGTCCAACAAGCCTCTACCACAACAAATACTTTAATGAGTATGGAGCTTGGTGAAGAATCCCATGGGCTTATCCCACAGGGTGCTGTAGCATTTGTAAATACGGCTGATAAAACTATTAAGGCCGGTAATATGTATGCCTTTTTAAACCCTATGACAGGTATGCACTTTGCTGCAAAGCTTTCACTTACGACTACAAAACTCAAGTTGGTATTTGAGAACCCAGAACGTAAAGACTTGGAGTTTGCTATGGAAGCTGGGGAAACAGAATCACACTATATTTTAAAGGCTTTGGGCTTTTTAGGTAGAATAGTAAAAGTAGAGCTAAATTTTTAGTTATCATCTCACCCCGTTTTTATCATGCTTTCGCGCTTTTCTTTATCACTTATTCGCACTTTTTCTGATCGCACTTAATTTTATTAAAACTAGTCTTAAGCCCTTATTTTTCCCGCCTTTTCCCATCTATTCTTATCTATTCCCTGTTTATCATTTAGATCTGGTAGTTACAAAAAAATTAAACTAAGCCAAATCTTTGTGCCTAATACAGCTATAAGTGACTTAATTAGTTAACGCAAATATTTAGCAACTAATTGATTGTTTTGTTTTTGTACAGCTTTTTAAATTAAAGTTTCCAGCCACGGCTTTATTAGTTTAACCCCTGTTAAATAACGTAATACGAAAAAACTACCCTGCTGGATTTTTTAAAAAGATCTGCTAGCTAAATTTATACTCGGTTTTATGACAACCAGGTTAAATACAAATTTACTGATTTGCCGCGATAAATTTTGTCTCAGCGGCATTTTTTACACATAAATTAAACAATGGCTATTTTATGGGCGCTGTTTTTTTTCACATTGGTGTGAGTCTAAATAGAGATTTAACGCCGTGTTTTGCATAAATAGAGTTATAAAATGCGCAGATCGAACATAAAAACAACGAATAAACTTCTTTTTTAAATTTATGACTTTTATATGTTGACACTTTGCGGCTCCATCATTAATATTTCGCCCCGTTGAAAGGCATGACGCTTCCCCCTTAGCTCAGTTGG
>OLGU01000021.1_pt1 | contig 49362 bp, 42 predicted proteins | sample 1609281 | NCBI WGS metagenome assembly OLGU01 (sample SAMN05416705, study PRJEB24817) | seawater metagenome | isolation source: Sea water | place: Canada:Atlantic | collected 2013-07 | reverse complement strand
TAAACGTTGCCCGTTCGGCTTGCGCACATTCCAAGCCTTCTTTAGTGTTTTAATCACTAAAACCGCATTATTAATTCGACTTGTTGCCCAGCCCACAACTTTGCGTGAGTATAAATCTAAAATGACACATAAGTACTGCCAGCCTTCTTTACAGCGCACCTGAGTTATATCCGATACCCATACACTATTAGGCTCTTCAACATCAAATTGACGAGCAAGTAGATTCTCTGTCGTTATAAAACCCTGCTTTTTATTACCACTGGTGTAGCGACGCTTACCTGATTTAGAGCGATAACCTACGCTTTGTAATAAACGCTGCACTCGGCCTTTACTGCAATCATATCCGTCGGCTATGGCGGCTTGCCACAATTTTCTGTAACCAGGTATGCAGTGCTCTTCATTACTTCTTTTTATTAAAAACTGAAGTAAAAAATCATTTTTTCTTTCAACTGGATTCGACGACTGTTTCAACCATTTGTAATACCCAGCCTTAGAAACAGATAATAACTTACATAACTTGCTTACTGTTTTCTTCACCGTCGTGGTCTTATGAATATATTGAAACCTTATTCTTTTAGACTGTCGAAGTAGGCCCTCGCCTTTTTTAGTACGTCGTTCTCCAACTGTACGTCCTCAAGCTGCTTTTCAAGGTTACGAACTTGACGTTCAAGGTCTTTATATGACTTTTCTGGACCATGGTTTTTAAGTGGCTTAGGCTCTTTTCTTGAGGTCATTTTACTTCTCCAACTTGACAGCATATCGGGATGAATACCGTATTTATTAGCGGTCATTTTAACGGTACCGTGTGAGTCTAATGACTCCTGCACCACTTTTCTTTTAAATTCCTCTGTATGTTTACGAAACGCTTTTACTTTCATGAGAACTGACTCCTAAATAGGTGTCTACTTTTATGGAGTCAGATCAGAAAAGCCGCTGTTTTAAACGAACAGCGGCTTTTTTCTATAAAAAATTATTAAGCTGTTTATAATAATTTAGTTGCGAAGTTTGTTGTATGGATAGATTTAAGGTAAGTTTCTAATATTAAAAAAGCTACAATAGTTTAGCTTATTATATTAAAACATTAAAACTGTGATACTAAATTAAGTACCGCTAATTGAGGAAGGGAATGAGAGAACTTATTACACACCCTAGTGTTGAAGAGTTTACACAAGGAAGTATATTTGAAGGTTTAAAGGTCAGTTCGAATCACCCTTCTACAAGTGCCATTGTAATCACAGCAAGATGTGATATTGCAAATGGTAAGGCCAGAAATATTCTTTGTTTACCTATTTATAAAGCATCAGAATGGCTCAAAAACCAAGGTGAAGAGTTGATTTTTAGAAGGCTTGAAGAGAAGTTGCGAAATAAATTAGAAATCGAACTTAAAAAGTTTCAAGTCGCTGCCGATCTTTTAGATATTTATCCAGTAAAAAATATAGTTAAAATTGTACAAAATAATAAAAAGCAAAAGTGCTCTTTAGAAATCAATAAATTACTAAATATGTATGCCCAAAAAAAATGTGATTACTCTCTTAAGTTTGTATCTGATGAGAAAAAGAATTTATGCACTACGTTAGTTAAAAATACTGAAAATTCAATATACTTTATAGAGCAGATTGATTTAAATGAAGTATTGGAACCATATATTATTGATCTTACTGACCCTATTTCAATTCCATACCCTATTGCTTTAAAACTTAAAGCTGGAATAAGCAAGAAGAATACAGACAGGGTATCTGATCTATACCTAGATATAAATGAAAGAGAAATATCGTATATATCAGTTTTAAACTCACCGTACATTGAACATCTTTTACAAAAGTTTTCTAGTTTTTATAGTCGCATTGGAACAGAAGATATAGAAAAAGAAGCAACGGATATCTTAAAGGGAAAACTTAATGAAATATGATTTTATCTGTATTAGTTATGAAGCAACTAAAACCATTATTCAAGCAAGAACATTACAAAGTTTAGACTTTGATAATTCTTCTATTATTGTAGATCTAGCTAATGGGTATTTACCTAACTTTAAAAAAACAGATCTTCCTATTCATCATATAAGAAAAGAAAATGGTTTATATATTCTCCATGATGATGACAGATACTCACTTGAGAGAAATACTGTAACACTAGACTTTAAAGCTATTACTTTTAATGACGTAGATGACGCAATGAAAGTTACTAGCATACAAAAAGCATTAAGATTTTGTATAAAATATTGGGACGGCTTATCTTATAGTAGTACTGAAATGATCCCCTTAGACTCAACAAAAGGTATCATTTTTCCATTTCCAAACAAAAACGGCAGCTCCTATAAAGTTGTGATAGAGCTTTCTCCATTTAAGAATAAAGCTAATAAAGAAAGAAAGTATAAAGGTAAACATTTATTAATATATAAATTTGGAAAAAATTCAGGAGCAAAAAATAAAGAAGAGTGTGATGTTGGTCCACTCAAAAAAGCTTTGGACGGAATTTTTAGTGTTGAACTTTTTAAAAATATACTTGAGGAAAGAAAAGCAGTAACTGAATCGATAAGTCATGGTGCAGTCAACTTAGACAAGAATGATTTGTTAAATACTACAGTTTTACTTGGCAGAGACGATCCACTTGAACTTTTGTCAGATCGACAGTTATCATTCGTAAATACTGATTGGAATTTACCAGCAAGATTACACGGTCCTGCGGGCTCAGGAAAAACAATTTGCCTAGTATTAAAGGCTTTAAAAGCAATATCTGACAGACCAAAGTTGAAAGTTCTCTTTATTGTACCAAGCACAGCAGTAAGACACACGGTTGAATATTTTCTAAAAGTAACAGCGAACTCTTCACTTCTTTTTAAAAACGTAGACATTACACAGATAAGAGTAAGAACAATCCAGCAAGTTTGTATGGAATTGCTAGGGAGTGATATTAGTGGGACTGAATTACTAGATGAAGATAGTTACGAGGCTAAACAAACACAATTACTTTACATAATGGAATTGGTTGAAGTTTTGAAGAATAGTATAAATAAACATAAGCAGTTTATATCTTTAAAATTATACAACTTCTTTAAAGATGAAGACTCTTTGGCGCTATCCGAACTACTTATACATGAGTTTGGTGTAGCAATTAAAGGACGTTGTGGAAATAATAAAGAAGAGTACGTTAGCAACAACACTGAACATTATTGTTTACCTACATGTACTGATAATGATAAGTATTTTATTTTTAATATTTTTGAAGATTATCAACAAAAGCTTGATAATTTGTCTCAGTTCGATCCTGATGATATAGCATTATCAGCAATTGGTAGGTTAGAATCCCCACTATGGAAAAGAAGAAGGAGTGTGGAGGCATATGACTTTATTGTTGCGGATGAGCTCCATTTATTGAACTTTAATGAGCTAAGTATAATCCACTTTTTGACTAAGAGTTTTAAGTCAGCGCCAATATCATTTGCAATTGACGCAACACAAGCTATTGGTGATATAGCGTGGAAAAATAATTCTGTTCTCGAATATCTCAATATGGAAGAGTTTTCTCAAAACGAGAAAACTACTGACCTAACAGCTGTTTTCAGGTGTTCAGCTAGTGTTACAAAACTAGCTTCGATGATTACAAGCTCAGGGACTTCTTTGTTTACAAATTTCATAGATCCTCTTGCACAGGCTGCAGAAGTTCAAGTCGACTTACAAGAATTCCAACCTGAGTACATTCTACATGATGAATCAGTAAGCTCAATACACCAAAAAGCAATCGACTTAGCTAATAATACTCAAACTACTTTAGCTTGCATGAAGCATAAAATAGTGATCATCTATTTTGATAGATTGCTTTTTGAGGATGCTAAGACTGAGTTTGAGCGAACCAATAAATCAGTCAGTTGTTTGCTTGAACGTGGAGATATAGAAGTCATTGAGCAAGCAAAAACTAAAAATGATTACATAATTGCTATGGCAGATTACGTTGGTGGGTTAGAGTTTGATGCTGTCATACTTGTTGGTGTTGATAAGGGTCGACTACCAAGAGAGGATCGTTCCATTAGCAGCGCGAGCAAAACATTCCAAAATTATACTGCGCATAATCGAATGTATGTAGCTATTACGAGAGCGACTAAAGTAGTTAAAATTTTGGGTGATTCACGTAGAGGTGTTAGTCCATTATTTATTAATGCTATTGAGCAAAAAACTGTTAGTGTAATATAGAAAGTTTTAAACCATTGTTAATTAAATGTAGAACATTGATTTTTATGGGATATCGAGGCTTAGCCACTTATCCGACCTACGTTAAAAGGTAGGTTGGTTAAGCCGAAGGCGCCTCCCAATACAGTTCTCAAACCTATTAAAGCGGCTTACTCAAAGGCGCTACCTATCTCTGAAAGCGAAGCGCCTCTAGTCCTCTTTGTGCATTAATTGGCTTTAAGAAAGTTAGTTTTTGTATTTTTAGCTTCAGAATTATAAGCCATGTGTTAACTACAAATGGGAAGTAAGTGAAAAGCCACTGTCTTACTATTTATACAGTTGTTTTATAGGGGAACTGTAGTAGAGTGTTTTCAATTAACCTAAATAAGGAACATTATGGAATTAGTTAAAACCACAAGTTTGAAATTTGAAGTAACAGAAACAGGTCATCAAATAATACAAGCTAAAATAAATGGACATACAGTACGTTTAATTTTAGATACAGCGGCGGGTGCATCTGTTTTGGATAGAACATGTATTAAAAAGCTTGGAATACAAGAAGAAGTAAGTGAAGAAAATGCCGCAGGTTTAGGTACAGCCAAACACGAAATGGGCTTAATAGACGTTTTAAAATTTGAATTGGCAGGCCAGTTGTATCAAAGTACAGAGTTTGTATCACTCAACCTAGACCATGTACAGGCCGCTGGTGGTGGCGATACAATACATGGGTTATTAGGCTCTCCATTTTTTAGAAAATACCAAGCTAGATTAGATTTTAGTACTAATACACTGACAATTAGTGAACCATTGTCTGATTGTGAGTGATTAAAGCGGCTCCCTTAAGCCGCTATTATAGCAAAGCGCCTCTAATCCTCTTTGTGAACTACTTTGGCTTTACCAACATCAGCTCAGCATCTTTCCCATCGGTTAATATTGCTACATTACCTTGCGTGGTCACATACACATCTCTTAATCTTCCTGTTGCTTCTGGAAATATGTGTGACTGGGTGAATTCGCCATTAGCCAGATTAACGCTGTAGAGCTTTTTATCTACAAGTGTAGTGATGAGCACATGTTGTGCAAGTGAAGGGAATGTGGCGTGTTTAGAGCCGTAATACGCCATGCCTGACGGGGCGATTGATGGCGTCCAATCTACGCTTGGCTTTTGCATACCGGGGTAGTCTCTAAATGGAGAAATACGTGCTTGTGAATAATCGTCACCATAGGTGATCACCGGCCAGCCGTAGTTGGTAGCTGGCGTTAAGTAATTTAGCTCATCGCCACCTGCGGGGCCGTGCTCGTGGCTAATAATTTGCTCGGTATCGTAATCATACACTAAGCCCTGTGGGTTTCGGTGACCGAGTGAGTAAACAGCGTGTGCATTGGGGTTTTTGTGATTAATAAATGGGTTATCTTTTGGGATAGTGCCATCTAGGTTTATACGTAATAGTTTGCCAAGTTGGCTGGTTATTACTTGTGCTTGCTCTCTAAAATCAAAGCCATCACCAGTTGAAAACAGTAGAGTGTTGTCGGGTAAAAAGAGGGCGCGGCCAGCGTAGTGTTGTGGGGTATTTTTATCAGTCGCTACTGTGTAAATAATAACAGGCGTTGAAAAGCCGGTACCATTAAACGTAGCTTTTGCAATTACTAGGCGATTAGCCTCAGCTGTGCCTTGTGCGTAGGTAAATATAGCTTCTTTGCTGGTGTTAAAATTAGGCGAGAGCACTATATCAAGTAAGCCGCCTTGGCCTGCAACGTATAAACCTTCAAGGTTTAAATTTACTCTAGTTTGCTGATTGTTTTTTACAATAACAACGTGGCCGTCGCGCTCTGTAATTAGCCATGACCCGTTTGGTAGCTTAACCATGCTCCACGGCGAATTTAATTGTGCTGCGAGTGTGTGAGTGCTGTATTGCTCTTTAGGTAATTCGGCAGCACTGGCGGTAGATGCAAAAAGCCCTACAAACAGCCATAGCGCTAATAGAGAGAGTCGTTGTTTACATTGCAAGCCTTTGCTACTGTAAGAAAAAAGCTTCATTTTAAGTTGAGATAACCATGCCATTTTTAACACGTTTACTCCCTATATTTTTAGTTTCTTGGTTATTTACCTTTACGCTTGCTAGCTTGTTTCATAGCCAATACGTTGTCAATCAATTAGTTGATGTGGGCGTTGTGGTCAGCTTAAGCAACCGTATTAATTTAACGCTAGATGATTGGTTAGGGCTATTACCTACCTATGGCGCTATTATTGCCATTGCTTTAGCTATCGCTTTTTTTGCTGTTGTGTTACTTATTAAAAAGTATGAAAAATACAGCATGGTGTTATTTGTGGCATCGGGTATCACTGCTTTTGCCGTGGTGCTAGTGGCGATTGAGTCGATTATGAATATTCATATTATAGCGGGCGCACGTGGATGGGGATTTTATTTTCAGTTACTAGCAGGTGCTTTAGGTGGCTTGCTGTTTGCCTTATTAACCAAGGCGTTAGCCCCTAAACAGTAGGTTAAATAAAAAACTCAGTGGCTAACGCTAAGCGTTAACCACCTCGTTAAAATACGATGTAAAACGTTAATTAAAGCGCTACATAATAAGCGCCTTAATAGCCTCTAAGCCTTTTCTGAGAGTGGCTTCATCGTTGGCGTAGTTAATGCGTACGCACTGGTGTTTGTGCTCCCAGCTATCTTCAATGCCAATAAAAAAATTATGCCCAGGAATTATATATACATCTTGCTCTTTGAGTTTTTGATAAAGCATTTCGCTGGTTATTTTTGAGTCTTTAAACCATAGCCACATAAAAAACGCGCCTTCGAGTTTATGTAAATAAACAGGCAAGTCTGCAAAAATTTCATCAAACAGGTTTATGGCTATCTCTGCTTTATTTTTATAAAAAGGCAATACAGTATTTTTACACAAAGGCAGTAATTCGCCGTCGTTAATTAAGCGGGTTACTAAGCTTGGGCCAATAGCGTTAGGCGATAACACCATAGAGCCGTTAACACGGCCAATGGCTTTAATTATTTCGTTATTGGCAACCACAATACCAGTGCGCAGGCCTGGCAAGCCCAGTTTTGAAAGCGACATACACAATATAATGTTTGAGTTCCACGTAAGGTTTGCATCGGTGTAAATACAGCCCGGGAAGGGGTCGCCGTAGGCGTTATCAATAATTAGGGGAATATTGTACTTGTGTGCAAGGGCGTCTAGATGGCGTACTTCCTTATCGGTAATGACATTACCAGTTGGGTTGGTAGGGCGCGATACGCACAGTGCACTAATACTGGTATCGTTGGCTAATACGTTTTCAACCGCGTCAAAATCAATGACATATTTAAATTGCTTAGAGCCACTGGGTGTATTTAAAATTTCGACGTCGGGCTTTATTGCCACAAACATATCATCAGATAAACCTTGGTCGGCGTAACCTACGTATTCAGGCGCAAGCGGAAACAAAATACGCTTATTAGTGCCATCGCTCATTTTGCCCGCAAGCATATTAAACAACACAAAAAAGTTAGCTTGGCTGCCGTTACCCAATGCTATGTTTTGTGGTGTTAAGCCCCAGTCAAACTCGCTATTTAGCTGTTTAGCAAGGGCCGCTCTAAATTCGTCATTGCCAGTTGGCCCGTCGTACAAACCAAATACTTGCGATACTTTATTACTGGCTACTAGCTTTTGTAATTCATCTAAAAATACGGCATTAATCTGTGGTACGTGTGCGGGGTTACCGCCACCTAGCATAACAATATTTGGATTATTGCTTGCATTAGCGCTGCCTAAATCTTCCATAAGCTGCGTTATTCCGTTGGGTTGTGTAAATTTAGTACCAAAATTTGAGTAGTTCATAATACCTATGTGTGCGCTAATAACGAGGAGGGCAGTATAGCCTAAATAAAGGGCTTTATTTGCATGTTGAGAATAATTCACGGTTTAGAACTTTAAACCCTTTAGGGTATAATTAATGCACTTTTATTCGCTAGGCTATTGTTATCAGTAATTTTGAATCGACTTTACATCACACTACGCTTGAGGCTGAACCTGCCGCTGATTTAAACGAGCCTGTAGTAAAAAACACGCAATTTAAAATAGCCTCGTTTAATTTATTTAACTACCTTGAGCCGCCTAATGCGTATTACGATTTTGAAAAAATTTATACCGCAGAGCAATGGGCACGCAAACAGCGTTGGATTGTAGATTATTTAAATGAGTACACGCCTGATGTAGTAGGTTTTCAAGAAGTATTTAGTATTGAATCGCTAAAGGCGTTAATGGCGCAGCAAGGCTATACATATTTTGCTGTGGTTGATACGCCAGAGGTGATTGATGATTTTATTTTTAAGCGGCCAGTTGTGGCAATAGCGTCTAAATTTGAGATTGTTGATGTTGCTGCGGTTAAGCACAATACCGAGCTTGTTGAAATGCTTGGCCTTAATAGTAATTTTACGTTTAGCCGTAAGGTGTTAAGAGCCACCATTAGATTACCCCATGTAGGTAATACCGACTGTTATGTGGTTCATTTTAAGTCAAAACGAGCCATGATTGAGAGTGATGAAAGTACTACTAGCTCAGCCAAAACCGAGCCACCCTCAAGCGAAAAAAACATAATAGACACTCTTAAAGCAAATGTGGCCGGCTCGTGGGGCTCAACCATTCAGCGCGGCAGTGAAGCCACTTTACTAATGATAGAAATGATTGCCCGACGCGAAGCTACACAACAGCCTATGGTGTTAATGGGCGATTTTAATAACGACCTAGCCGATGGCGTGTTGAGCCATTTATTAACGAATACATTGCGATTTGCCCCAGCGTTTGATGTTAAAACATACCTTGCTAAATATTGTTTAAATGACGCGTGGCAGCTATTTAAAACACTAAAAATGAGCCAATTTACGGCGCACAATACACAGCAAAGCACTGGCAGCCATGAAGATGCTCAACAAAGTAATGCCCCCGCTGCGCCGTTATTAAATCGCAGCCCTACCCATTACTATGGAACAAGTAGTACGGTACTTGATTATATTTTACTCTCGTGTGAATTTGACCCAAGTTACGATGATAGCTTTTATGAAGTGAGTGATTATCATACATACGACAGGCATTTAATAAACCCAGAATACGAACGAGACGATTTAACAACCGATCATGCAGTGGTATCAATTACGCTAACGTTAAGGAGTTAATACGTGGGTAACATTTATAAATAGGTTTGCAGCTTTTACATTATTATTGAACCTATAAGTTATAAGTTATTAATTACAATGAACTTATTTTAGGCTTGAAACTTGCTATAACTTCTGAGTTAAAACAATTTTAAGGACATAAAAATGACTGAAGTTGCGCTTTCTGCCTATATGGCGTTTTACGTTTACTTAATAATGTTAGTGGTACAGTGGTCGGTAGCTACCTTTAGCAAAGCTAAACAGCCTAATGCTGTACCGGGTAAAATTAGCGATGATTTATCGCACGACAGTTTTATATTTAGAGCTCATCGTACTTTTCATAACACACTAGAAAACAGCGCGTTGTTTATTGGTACTGTGTTGTTTGCATTTGTTATAAATTACCAAAGCCCTATATTTGCCATGTGTGTTTGGGTGTATGTAATAGCGCGATTAATTCATATGGCGCTGTATTACGCTATAGCCACAGAGAAAAACCCAAGTCCACGCACGTACTTCTTTTTAATCAGTTTTATAGCCAATATTGTTATGCTAATTTTAATTGGCTTAAGATTAATGGCTTAATATCACGCGTTTAAAGGCTATTAAACCGTTGGTATAAAAGCGAAAGGGCTGTAATTAGCCCTTTTGCTTTTTAGTTTTTAGCTGAGATTAGGGCGTGTTGACCTTTGGCGTTTGAATTTGCAGCAGTATGTTTGGTTTTTAGGCAAGGCAGAGCCTATGAAGTGTGGTTACTCCCCATAAATAGACGATAACGTAGCATAAATGCCAAACATACGCTGCCCTTTGGGTTCTGCCTAGGGGCGATAAACTCTTTGTTGCTCGGTTTTTACTTAGCCCACTAGGTTGCAAACCTCGCGCCGCGATTTGATCGCCCCTAGATTGAACAAATTTCAATTCGCAAAGATCAACACGCCCTAATCTACACCAATAAACCCACCGGTTTGATGCGCCCAAAGGCCAGCATAAATACCATTTTGCGCAATGAGCGCTTCGTGGCTGCCTTGCTCTACAACGCGTCCTTCATCAAGTACAATAAGTCTGTCCATTTGCGCAATGGTCGATAGCCTGTGAGCAATGGCAATCACAGTTTTACCTGTCATTAAATCATCTAGGCTTGCTTGTATTGCGGCTTCAACTTCTGAGTCGAGCGCGCTGGTGGCTTCATCGAGTATTAAAATAGGTGCATTTTTCAGTAATACCCGCGCTATAGCGATACGCTGGCGTTGCCCACCAGAGAGGGTTACACCGCGCTCGCCTACTTGAGCATCAAACCCTTTATTGCCTTTGCTATCTTCTAAATCGCTTATAAACTCGAGTGCTTTAGCTTGCTTGGCAGCGCTGAGCATTTCGGCTTCTGAGGCATCGGGCCGGCCGTATAAAATATTATCTTTTACAGAGCGGTGAAGCAGGGAAGTGTCTTGCGTAACCATGGCTATATAGCGGCGAAGGCTTTCTTGGCTTACATCGGTAATGTTTTGGCCATCAATTTTAATCGTCCCCGAATCGGTATCGTAAAAGCGCAGCAGTAAATTAACTAACGTTGATTTACCAGCGCCAGAGCGACCCACTAAGCCAATTTTTTCACCGGGTTTGATATGTAGGTTTAGGCCGTTCATTACCGGGCCGCGATTAGTTTCGTTAGCGGCTTTGCCGTAGTTAAAGTGAACATTTGAAAACGCGATATCGCCCTTAGAAACGGCAAGCGTTTTTGCATCGGGTTTGTCATCTACTTCAATGGGCGTAGATAAGGTTTTCATGCCATCGGTGGCGGTACCAATGTTTTCAAACAAGCTGCTTATTTCCCACATGATCCACTGCGCCATGCCATTTAATCTAAGCGATAAACTAACCGCAACAGCAATGGCGCCTGCGCTAATTGCACTTAGCGACCATAAATAAAGGGATAGTGCGGCCACACTAAATACTAATAAGTAATTTAGGCTATTAATGGCAAAGTTAAGGCTGGTTACTAAACGCATTTGCTTATAAACAGGCTGTAAAAATACATCCATACTTTGTTTAGCGTATTGCTCTTCACGTTGTGTATACGAAAAAAGCTTAATGGTCGATATATTTGTATAGCTGTCAACTATACGGCCGGTCATTTCAGAGCGCGCATCGGCCTGTGAGCTGGCAATTTTTTTAAGTTTTGGCACAAAGTACATTTGAATGGCGGCATAAATAATTACCCACACTAAAAGCGGTAGCATTAAACGCCAGTCAGCTTCTGCAACTAAAAACACCATAGCGCCAAAATAAACCACAATATACATTAGTACATCGAGCAGTTTCATTACGGCTTCTCGTACGGCCAGTGATGTTTGCATTACTTTTGTGGCAATACGCCCTGCAAACTCGTTTTGATAAAAGCTAACACTTTGGCGTAATAAGTATCTATGCGCCGACCAACGAATCGACATAGGGTAATTACCCAGTAATGCTTGGTGCAAAATAGCCGAGTGAAAAAACACCACAATAGGCAATATCACTAAAAGCACTACCGCCATTTTTATAAGTTCGGCTTTTTGCTCTTCAAATAGGGTTTGCGGTGTGTAGGTGCCCAACCAATCAACCAGTTGGCCCATATAGCTAAATAACGATACTTCTAAAATGGCAAGCAGGGCAGCACTAACAGACATTAAAACTAACGACAGCTCCATACCTTTAGTGTAATGACGACAAAACGCAAATAAGGTAGAGGGCGGCTGCGTTGGCTTTTGCTCAGGAAATGCGTTGGTCATTTTTTCGAATAATCGATACATTTTATAAACTTAAATGACAAATAATAGAAAATGATCATACCATTTAAGTGGCGCGCTGTAGATCTTTAGCGACTAATTTACACTGCTACTTTTATCGAATAGGGTTTGTGAGGTTTACGCCTTTAATCATGTAAATGTCGTCATAGCGTAAACCGCCATTTCCGTAGGGCTTTTTATGTGGGCCCGTATTACAGTTAGCTAAAAAATAGCTAAGTGGGCGTTCTCGTTTCATTCTAAAAGTGGCATTTTTATACACTAAGGTTTGGTTTTTAAATTCGCCGCCTTGTACATATACATTGTATTGCTGGCCTTGCATTTTTACCGATGCATTATTAACAACGTACCAAATGTTGTACCAACTGTTTGTATCAAGTGGTTTAGCCGATTGCGCTTGTGCATAGTTTTGGATATTACTATAGCCCTTATCAGTTTTGACCATTAGCGCCCCGGTATTGACTAACCCATTTGATTCGGTTTTATCGGTAACTCGTAGAGTGGCTTCGAAGGCATCGTAGCCATGAACGTTTATTTGCTCTGGCTCTAAGTTACTTAATCCAAAAGCATGGTTATTTGGAAAAGAGGCAACGTTAATACGGGTAAAAAAAGTGTAGGTTTCGCCAACGGGCACTGTTTTTGGAAGCTTTTTATAGCTGAGGGCTTTGCGGTTGCCGACAATACCATTTTCGGCAGGCTTTTTAATTAAAAAATGGTTAATCCCTTTGGCTGTGTCCTCAACTTCTATTTTAGTTACTTGTGGGTTAGCAACATAAGGTTGAGTTTGGTTGTCTGTGTCGGCCTTTGTCCAGCCTTTTAGCGGTTGTTCAAAGTTATCTACTAATAACCACTTTGCAGAGGGAGCGTTTTGATTGTTTTGGCTACAGGCTAATAATCCTGAGCAGGCCACTAACAGTAAGCTGTATTTAACGCGCATAATCCCTCTTTAACTAATGTAAGTATAAGCATATAAATTGGTAAACCAATATATGACTTTTAATTTTTCAAACTTAAAATTTATATAACCAATTTGCTGTAAATTAGTCAACCAATATTGTGTTTTATCTATTCTACTGACGTTTTTATTTTAAACACGTAAAATACCTAACAACACGCAATTAAAAATAATAAAAGGGATTATATGTATACTGGAACGTGCCTATGTAAAGCGGTAAGTGTTGAAATTAAAGGGGCTATTTCTCAAATTATTCATTGTCACTGCTCACTATGCAGAAAAAACAGCGGGACTGCTTTTGCTACTAATGGTTTTGTAAACACTCACGAATTTACACTTACCAAAGGTGAAGATAATTTAACTGAATTTAATTTCAAACTTGGGCGTGCGCGCTTTTTTTGTAAAACATGTGGCTCACCTATTTACAGTGCTAATGCAGAGGATAAATCTCGCTTGCGAATACGTCTAGGGCTGATAGATGACGATATTACTGAACAGGTAATGTCGCATAATTTTGTTACCTCTAAAGCCAATTGGGAGCAATCAGAAACCCATTTGCCGTGCTATGAAAAACACGAACCAGGGCGCTAAATTACTCTATGTGATAAATGCTGTTTATGTCGCTGTGAAGGCTGGGCGCCCACGTTTTAAATAATGGCGAATGGGCTATTTCTTCTTTATTAATGTGCACTAAGCTTTGCTGAGAAAGTATCACGACAATATTTTTGTATTCGTTAAACTCTATAAGGGCAATACAGCTAAAGTGTTGCCTAAACAGGACGAGTAAAGCTTGGAGCTCTTTTCCTGTTTTAGGGTTTAAATTTATAATAATTTGCGCATTTTGCTCGCTGCAGCGACGTATGTTTTGCCAAAATACGCTGTTAGATAAAAAGTCTTGATGTACATCGCCACTAAAAATATCAATTGTAACGACATTGTATGTGCGCGTGCACGTTGCAACAAACTGCTCTGCATTTTGTAAGTGCACCGTATGATTAGCGGGCAAGTTAAAATGGTGCTTAGCAACGCTTATCATCGCGGGGTTTATTTCTACACTGTCAAACACAGCTAAGTTATTTATATAAGCCGTTTTGTTATGTAAATAATGAATGGCTCGCTCAATACCCGCAGTGCCTAAACCTAAATTTAACACCCGTAGTGGCTCAGCTGCTTTAAGTAAAAATAACAGCATGCATTGATTAACCGCAATCAGTAATTGCTCATTCTTATTAAGGCTCATCACCCCTTGAATAGTGATATTGCTTTGTGCATTTTGGGCAAGTGTTAACCAGCGATAGGCAGCATTTTGATAAACACAAATAGGCCCATATTGATTGTTACTAGAGGCTATTAAATTGGCAGAGACAGTGTCGGCTTTAAGCTGGCGCATAGGTTACAAATACAAATAAAACACCCCATTAGTTTGCCACGAAAACACGCTATGTATATAGCGTATTTATGTAACAAGGTTTGTAATACGCTTGGTTACTTAAAAGAGGGGAGTACTTATGTGTGGTTAATTTTTACAGTTGAGCTTACTTGTATAAAGCTTTAACTCAAAATAGTTGCACTAAATAGGTTGTTGAGTAATGGTAAGGTAAAAAATAAGGAGCTTATAATGCGCAAAACCCCTTTTTCTATTACAACTAAACTTATTAAATTGAGTACGTTAGCCTTTGCTTGTACGGCAGGATTATCAGCACAGGCTCATGCCAGCATAAAATATGAAGAACAACAAAAGCTACATGATATTGCAGCGCAGGTATCAGCTAAACGTATTGAGAGCGACATACAAACGCTGGTGGATTTTGGTACCCGCCATACGCTTTCTGAAACTAAGTCAGATACACGGGGCATAGGTGCTGCACGGCGTTGGATTAAAAAAGAGTTTGAAAAAATATCAGCGCAATGTGGTGGTTGCCTAGAAGTTATTGAAGTTAAAGACACTATATCAGGTGAAAAACGAATTCCTAATCCTGTTGAAGTAGTGAATATAGTGGCCATTCAGCGTGGTAGTACTGAGCCAAACCGAATGGTTATTATGTCGGGCGATATTGATTCGCGGGTGAGCGATGTAATGGACTTTACCAGTGATTCACCGGGTGCTAATGATAACGCTTCAGGCGTGGCAGGGGTTATTGAAGCTGCACGTGTACTAAGCAAGCATAAATTTAATGGCTCAGTTGTGTATGCAGCGTTGTCGGGCGAAGAGCAAGGTTTATTTGGCGGTAAAATACTCACAGCGTATGCGCAAGAGCACAATTGGCAAGTACATGGCGTTTTAAATAACGACATGATTGGCAACATTACTGGTATTAATGGCGTTACCGACAATACAACGGCGCGTATTTTCTCAGAAGGCACGCGTGTAGTAGAAACGAAACAACAAGCAAGAACGCGCCGATTTACAGGTGGTGAAGTCGATTCGGCGAGCCGTAATTTAGCGCGGTATATAGATACAATTGCCGATAGGTACATTCCAAATTTAGATACGATGTTAGTTTATAGGTTAGATAGGTTTGGCCGGGGCGGGCACCATCGACCATTTAACGATGCGGGTTTTGCAGCAGTCAGAATTATGGAAACTAATGAGCATTACGACCGACAACATCAAGATTTACGTACAGAAAATGGGGTGGTTTATGGCGATACCATAGATGGCGTTGATTTTGACTACACAGCAAAGCTTACGTCACTGAACGCAGTAACAATGGCTTCAATGGCTTGGGCGCCAGCTCCCCCTAAACAGGTAAAAATTGAAGGCGCGGTTAAGGCTGACACTACGCTGTCGTGGCAAAGTTCAGATGATGATAATATTGCCGGTTATCGTATTTATTGGCGCTATACCAGTGAGCCGCAATGGCAATTTAGCCAAGATGTGGGCAATGTAAGTAAAGCTACACTTAAAAACGTTGTTATAGATAATTACTATTTCGGTGTTGCAGCGATAAGCAAAGACGGGATTGAATCGCCAGTGGTGTTCCCAGGAGATGTAGGCTCGTTTGATCACAATATAAAATAACAGCGATTTACTATTGCTTAAGTGCAATTGTGATTAAAAACAAATCAAATGGTGTATTTAAGGTGCAAAGCAGGTGTTTTATGCTTGCACCTTATTTGTTATGCACTTAGAGTGTAGAAAAAAAGCAGTAAAGGTTAATAAAATGCAGCAAGAAGAAAAAAAACCATTAACAGCGCAAGAGCAAGCACAAATAGAGCAACAACGGGTTGCTTGGCAACGCGAGTGTTTTCAAAACGCCCAAAAATACTTAGCAGAAAAAGGCATTATGCCTAAATCAGTAATAGACAAAGACAGCCGCTTTTTAGCGCCATTGTGTGCTATGTGGAAATTTAAAGCGCAAAACGGTAAGAGCTACTGGGTAATAACAGGGCGCTTACCCACTGATCATGCAGAAGTCAGTGCAGCAAAAGATGCGCGCGATGCTATGCGTTTTTTTTCATTACAATGGCAGTTAAAAGCAGATCAAATAATGAGTGTTGGCGCACGAGATAAAACCCAAGTCGACTTTGCTAACTTACTTATAAACCGTGCTCACGGCTTATACGAAATGCATGAAAACGAGCAGCTTTGGGCTAATGAACCAAAATAAGGTATTGCTTGTATAAACGTAAAAAAGGGCTATTAACGGCCCTTTTTTAATGTACTAATGTAAATGGTTTAGTGACAAACTCAGACACTTGGCATTGCATTCGCTGCCTAGGTATACCTGCTTCCATAAAAACACCGCCTTGTTGTATAAAGCCGTTTCGTTTAAAGCGCTCAACTTCGTTTAAAATACAATTAATACTAATAACTTGGTGCCCATCGTTAGCGGCAAGATTAACAATAAAAGTAAGTAATGAAGTATAAACATGGCGATTACGATGTGCGGGTAAAACGGCTATTCGGCCTATTAAGCCATCTGTACACAGCCTACCTGTGGCTACGGGGGCGTTACTGTTGTGAGTAACTAGCACATGGTGTGCTAGTTTGTCTTGGCTATCAAATTCTATTCGTTTGGGTATGTGTAGCTCATACACAAATACTTTTTCACGTATTTGTTGTAGCTGGTCTTTTTGCCTATCCCACTCGACCTTATTAATTTGATAGCCCATAGCGCACCTCTAATTAAACCACATCCCCTCATTAACTAGTGTAGTAAAGGTTTGAATAAAAACTAGGCTGGGCTGCGCTGCGTTTAAATCGTCGGTATTAACATAATCATGATCTGTTAATAGTTTAACGGCATTTAAGTCGCAAAGTGGTAACGGGTAGTTTTCGCCATTAATACTTAATAATAGGGTGTCTTCTAGCTGCTGATAGATAGCACGTATGCCACCTAAACGCTCAAATTCTTCTGCATTGTTTGCTATAAAATCACTCATTTGCTCGCAGGTTATAGGCTCTTCAAGCGGGGCTAAGTCCATTTCGTGCTTGGCTTGGCTTAAGGTATTACCAAGCCAATGCTTAAATAGCTCATCGTTATTAAGTAGCGCTTGCATAAGGGTTTTAACTTTATCGGTTTCGCTCTGTAAAAGCTCACCTTTTGAGTCCCTAAGGGCTAAAGTGTGATCGGTATAGCGTTTTTGGCCGCTGTCGGTATCAATAACATGATCGGCAAAACTAGAAAAGAAGTCTTGTTGATTAGGCGCTCTAAATCCAACCGAGTAGTTAAGGGCGTTTTCTATTGCATAACCTTCGTGAGGGCACCCAGGTGGTATGTATAAAATATCGCCGGGCTCTAAAATACAATCTATAACGGCTTCAAATTGCTCGACTTGCAGTAGTTTTTTATTTTGCGCAAATTGTTTAAGTGTTGGATCAGGCAGACCAACACGCCAGTGACGCTTACCCTCGCCTTGTATAATAAATACATCGTACTGATCTAGGTGCGGACCAACGCCACCTTTAGGGGTTGAGTAGCTGATCATTAAATCATCTATTCGCCAGTTAGGTATAAACCTAAATGGGTGAAGCAGTTGTGCTGCATCGCTATGCCAATGATCAACCGCTTGTACCAATAAAGTAGCGTGTTGCTCAGTTAATTTTTCAAAGTCTTCAAATGGGCCTTGGTATGCTTGCCAATCGTTATTGTGGTTGGTAACAATTCGCGACTCTATACTTTCTTCCATAGCAAGACCGGCAAGCTCTTCTGCCTCTATTGGGTCTTGAAAGTCTGTAAAGCCTTGTTTAATTAATAGCGGTTTTTTTTGCCAGTATTGGTTTAAAAATTCTTGCTCACAGAGGTTGTTTATTTTTAATTGGTACATAGAGTTGGCCTATAATTTTTAGTACAAAAAAAGCGAAAGGGATTATCCTTTCGCTTTTTATATGCGCAATTTAGTATTTAAACTAAATCGTCAATAAACTCAACAGCGCGGCCAATGTAGTTGGCAGGTGTTAGTTTTTTCATTTCTACTTTAGCGTGCTCTGGCAGGTCTAAACCATCGATAAAGTCGGCCATAATCTCTTGATTTACACGTTTACCACGCGTTAAATCTTTAAGTTTTTCGTATGGTTTTTCAATACCGTATTTACGCATAACCGTTTGAATTGGCTCAGCAAGTAATTCCCAGTTTTGATCAAGCTCATCAAGTAAACGTTGCTCATTTACTTCAAGCTTGCTTACGCCTTTAAGTGTAGATTGATACGCAATAAGCGTGTAGCCCATACCCACACCTAAGTTACGTAAAACGGTTGAGTCGGTAAGGTCACGCTGCCAACGAGAAACAGGCAGTTTTTGTGCAAGGTGAGCAAATATAGCATTTGCTAAACCTAGGTTACCTTCTGAGTTTTCAAAGTCGATAGGGTTTACTTTATGCGGCATTGTTGAAGAGCCGATTTCGCCAGCAATGGTTTTTTGCTTAAAGTGGTTAAGGGCAATGTAACCCCAAACGTCACGATCAAAATCAAGTAAAATAGTGTTAAAGCGAGCAATAGCATCAAATAGCTCGGCAATGTAGTCATGCGGCTCTATTTGTGTAGTGAACGGGTTAAAGGTTAAACCAAGGCTAGTTACAAAGTTGCTTGCGTGGGTATGCCAATCGTAATCTGGGTAAGCACTCAGGTGAGCATTGTAGTTACCTACAGCACCGTTAATTTTACCTAGCATTTCTACCTGTGCGATTTGGTCGCGTTGGCGTTTTAAACGCATGTATACGTTAGCAAACTCTTTACCCATTGTTGAAGGCGTAGCTGGTTGGCCGTGGGTACGCGTCATCATAGGTACTGCTTTGTACTCAATGGCTTTTTCTTTTATAGCGTTAAGTAGTTGGTCGCAGTATGGAAGGAGCACATTATCACGAGCTTCGCTTAGCATTAAACCATGAGATAGGTTATTAATATCTTCTGATGTACAGGCAAAATGGATGAACTCGTTAATAGCGTTAATTTCGCTGTTATCGGCTACTTTTTCTTTTAGTAAATATTCTACCGCTTTAACATCGTGGTTTGTGGTGCGTTCAATGTCTTTAACACGCTGTGCGTCTGCTTCGCTGAAATTATCAACTATGGCATTTAAAAGTGCATTGGCTTGTTCGCTAAATGCAGGTACTTCTTTAATATCGCTTGCTGCAGCTAAGGCTTGCAACCAACGCACTTCAACGGTTACGCGGTATTTGATTAAGCCAAATTCGCTGAAAATACTGCGTAGTTCAGTGGTTTTGCTGCCGTAGCGACCATCCACTGGAGAGATAGCGGTTAACGCTGAAAGCTCCATAATAACTCCTAAATTTTAGTTTTGAACGATAATTAAATGTTTGTTTTTGCAATAGCGAGAATTTTTCTTTTTGCAAAGAAAAAGTGACGGCGTTTACCGCCCATTTGTCGCCATAATACAGCACTGCGAATTCCTGCTAATAAAAGGGCACGAATTTTATTTTGCGTTTGCTGCTGTTTTAATAACTCGGGTTTACCATAAACCTGAATTCGGTGCCCAAGGGGGCTCAGCACCGACGAGTATATATCTGCTAAACCGGCAACTACGGTGTCATCGGTTATGGCAAAGTGATCTAAGCGACGATGAATGTCGTCGATACGACGGCCAAGTTCAGCTAAGCTTTTTGGCTCGTTATTTAAAATACGTTCAAGCTGCATTAAACCACCTACGTACTTAACTATTTCAACATCTTTTTGAGCGCCAGCAGTAAGCTGCGCCATTAATGTTTTATAGCCGTCGCGCAAGTTATGCGTACCTTGATAAACATCAACCGGCGATGCGGGTGATGTTTGTACAATACTTGTAAATAGCACGTCTAAGTCTGAATCGTTTGCGCTGCCGTATTGCGCAATTTTTTGTACTTGTTTAGCCACTTGGCACATGGCGGCAAGCGCCATGACTTGGTGTTGATTCATTACTTAATCACCGAATCTATAATACCGCCACCTAAACACACATCATCGGCATAAAATACAGCTGATTGACCCGGTGTAACGGCTTTTTGTGGTTCATCAAACAATACGCGTGCCATACCATCTTCTCCAACGAGAAGAGTACAATTAATATCTTCTTGGCGGTAACGGGTTTTAACGGTGCAGCGCGTTGTACCTTGAGGACCAACACGGTCTACCCAATGTAATTGATTGGCGTTTAGGCCATTGCTGTATAGGCGAGGGTGGTCTTTACCTTGTCCTACAACGAGCACATTGCGCTCAACGTCTTTATCTACCACGTACCATGGCTCGCCAGAGCCTTCTTTCATGCCACCAATTAACAAGCCTTTACGTTGGCCAAGTGTATGATACATAAGTCCTTCGTGCTCACCAACGTTGTTGCCGTCAGTATCTTCAATCACACCTGGTTGAGCAGGTAAAAACTTTTGTAAAAAGTCTTTAAATTTACGCTCACCAATAAAACAAATACCGGTGCTGTCTTTTTTGTCATGGGTGATTAAGTCTTGCTCTTCTGCAATACGGCGTACGTCTGGTTTAGCTATATCGCCTACTGGGAAAAGCGTTTGGCCTATGTGTTCATGGCTTAAGGTATATAAGAAATAGCTTTGATCTTTGTTATCGTCTAAGCCTCGGCACATAACGTATTTGTCGTCTCGTAGTTCACGACGAACATAATGGCCTGTTGCAATATAATCGGCGCCAAGTGCTTGTGCTGCAAATTCTAAAAATGCTTTAAATTTAATTTCTTTGTTACACATAATATCTGGGTTTGGCGTACGGCCCGCTTTGTACTCTTCTAAAAAGTACTCAAAAACGTTATCCCAGTATTCGGCTGCAAAGTTAACGGTATGAAGCTCGATGCCTAATTTGTCACACACTGCTTGTGCATCTTTTAAATCTTCAGCGGCTGCACAGTATTCGTCATTGTCGTCTTCTTCCCAGTTCTTCATAAACAGGCCTTCTACTTGGTAGCCCTGTTGTTGTAATAAATATGCAGATACAGAAGAATCAACACCGCCGGACATACCAACGATGACTTTAATGTGACTATTTTCGCTCATGAATAATTTCGCTTATACAGATTGCTGTTAACTTGGAAAGGCCGCGATTATAGCACGCATTTTGTTTTTGCTTAAAGGGAGGAGTGGTGCAAATACACGATTTTGTAGTTATTTTATTCATATAATAAATAGCAAATAAGACTGAAACGCATTTAACATAAAAAATGATGAAAAATTTAAATAAGCCATTGTAAAAAGATATTTCGGTGCCATTATTGACTGAGCGCATAATAATAGCGTCTGTATTACCTTGTGTTTGTTGTACAATTAAGGAACAGGCAAGATTTTTGTATTAAATTTGCATTTTATTGCCTTAATATTTTCAACGGAATGAATATATGAATTACGCCTTTCAGGTAAAAAAACTTACGACCCTAATTACGTTTTATACGACTAACTCAAGCTTTCATGTAAAGCAGTTACTTGAAAACCCGACGAGTGAGTTTAAGCAATCTGCCTACAAACTTTTTCATGAAATATTTAAACACAGCGTACCCGTAGACTCTCAACAGACTAGTCCCGTTGATGCTATTTTTGATTCAGTTACCGCATCTTTAGATTTAATTAACCAATCTGAAGTGGCGTTAATTGAAACAACACAAAAATGGTGGAACGAGTGGTACTTTGTATTAACTATGGAGCATTCGCTTTCTCACGAAAAAGAAGATGTGCCATACAGTTTCCTTTCTAAAAAAATGCATCATCCTATGAAGCGCCACGAGATGAGCCACTACGCCCATTTATTTACTATTTTGCCTATGCCTATCTCTAATGTGTGTGCCAAAACCGGTGATATTATTAGAGTTAATCAGCGCTTTATAGATGTATTTGGTTATACCGTTGATGACTTACCTAACTTAGAGCAGTGGTGGGTTAATGCATACCCAGATCCTCACTATCGAGAGTCCGTGAAAAAAACCTGGCAATCGGCGTTAGAAATTGGCAATGAAACAGGACAAGACATCCCCGCGCATGATTACCATGTTACTTGTAAAAACGGTAATACAATTACTATGGAAGTATCTGGAATCAATTTGGGCGATGAATATATTGCTGTATTTAATGATGCGACTAAGCGTTTAGAAGATCAAAATATTTTACGCGACATGGCATTTTTAGATTCGCTAACACAAATAGCAAATAGACGTCGTTTTGATGAAAAGCTAAGTAAAGAGTTCGAAAAAGCCGTTGAGTGTGGTGACGATTTGGCAATTATTTTAATCGATATTGATCACTTTAAACTATTTAACGACCGCTACGGGCATGTTGAAGGTGATTTATGTTTGTATAACGTGGCGCAAGCAATAGCGTGTACGGTAAGCCGCACCGAGGACTTTGTGGCGCGTTATGGCGGAGAAGAATTTGTTGTATTGCTGCCTCAAACCGATAAACAAGGGGCCTTATTTATTGCTGAGCATATTCAAAAGGCAATTGAAGAGCTGCACATCCCTCATGAAGACAGCTTTACCGGCTACTTAACCTTGAGCATGGGTATTCACGCAATTAATAAAGATGATAGTTGCGATCAAAAAGAGTTTATTAAGGCCGCCGACAGCGCACTTTATTATTCAAAAAGGCAAGGGCGAAATTGTTTAGCATTAAGTTAATTTATAGCCTTGGACTATTTATATAGCTTTGAGGATTATACAAAGCGCAGATGTTTAATTATCGTCGTAAATAAAGTCTACGTCTTGAATAGGGCGGTTTAGGCTGTCTTCAATACATTTTAAAACTAAATGGCTTCTTAGAGGCAGTGCTTTTATGTCTTCTAAACTGTGCCAGTTGGCACTAATTATATCTGCATCTTTTGGGCAGGGCTCAGTGGTGATTTGAGTGCCATCAAACATAAAACAAAAGCGTAAGTAATGCACCCCATTAGCCGCATGTAAGTTATAAATACCGATTAAACCAGTGGGCGTTAGGGACAAACCTGTTTCTTCAAAAAGCTCTCTGCTGGCTGCTTGAGCCAGTGTTTCGTTTACTTCTAAATGGCCAGCAGGTTGGTTATAACAAATATTAGAAGTAAATTTATCTCGCTCTTTTACCAGTAAAAAATGCTCTCCTTTTTTTACTACAGCAGCCACCGTTACATGGGGTTTATGCATTTACCTCACCTTTTATAACACAGTACTGTGCGCTGTTTATGCCATCTAGCGTGTAATTGCCAATACTGTAGCGAATAAGCCTTAATGTAGGGTGCCCAACATGGGCGGTCATACGGCGAACTTGCCTATTACGTCCTTCATTAATTGTAATACTTAACCACGTTGTAGGAATCGATTTTCGCTCTCTTACCGGCGGCACGCGAGGCCAAAGCTTTGGCTCGTCAATAATTTTTACGTTTGCGGGTAAGGTCATCCCATCTTTTAGCTCAACACCTTTACACAGGGCATTAATGGCATCTGCGCTAGGCTCACCTTCAACTTGCACCCAATAGGTTTTATTGGTTTTTTTACTCGGTGCGGTAAGGGTATTTTGAAGCTTTCCGCAGTTTGTTAAAAGTAACAAGCCTTCACTGTCACGGTCGAGTCTGCCTGCAGCGTATACATCTTTAATGGGAATAAATTCAGCCAAGGTTTTTCTATTGGCATCATCTGTAAATTGGCAAAGCACATCGTAAGGCTTGTTAAATAAAACAATTTTTCTATCTTTAGGCGCTATAGCGGGTTTAATTTCACGCGAAGTTGTGCTTTTTTTAGTGAGCGAATTGCGTGAGTAAGTTCTACCTGTGGTGCGTTTAGTGGTACTTTTACTTGCGCGATTATGCATTGGTTTGTTCGCCATTAAATACACCTAGCGGGCTTGGGTAAGCCGGCAATTTTTGTGGCTTGTTTTGCAGGCCCCTTGGGAAATAATTTATACAAATAAATACTATTGCCTTTGTCCTCGCCAAGCGCTTTAGCCATGGCTTTAACAAGCATTCTGATTGCTGGGCTGGTGTTATATTCTAAGTAAAAATTGCGCACAAAATTAATCACTTCCCAGTGTTGTTCGCTCAAGATAATGTTTTCTTGCTCGGCGATAATGGAGGCTAACTCTTTTGTCCACAAGGTGTAATCTAGCAAGTAGCCTTGTTTATCAGTGTCGATTTGTTGATTATTAAATTCAAGCATGGATTACCAGGTAATAGATTGGTTAGTAGATAGAGTAAGGGCAACAAACTCATCGTAATTAATAAGTGTTTGGCCTGAGCTTAGTTTAACTGCGCGTGCCTGCGCATCCTCTAAAAGCAACAATAGTGAATCGTTTAATTGAAAATACTGCTTAGCGGCATAACAGGCATCACCAACAAGGAGTACTTTATCGGTGTCTTTAATTAAGTTTTCAAGCTGAGTAGAGTCGTAATAAGCCAGTGGCTTTGAAAAAATGTGTAATGTACTCATAGGTTCACCACAAAGTCTTGCTGGCCGATCAGCTGTTGTTGCTCAGTGTAATTGAGGCTGGTTGAATCAATAATTAATTGAGATTTGTTTAAGTTATAATCTAGTAACGATTTTTCACATACATATATGTTTTCTACTTCATAGATTTCAAGCGTTTTGATGTTTTTAAAAAAATCTTTTACACCAAGTTGCTGTGTTGATTGATTATGTTTTAAAGCAAGCACTGCAGGGCCGCTAAATAGCCAGCTAATATTTTGCTCAACTGCGGCAAATATCAGTGACATGTCTAGGGCATCGCGGGTATTAAGCTCATCAAAAGGGCTGGAATGACTCATTACTAAAACGTTTTTCATTTAAACTGTATCCATTTATCTGCATCACTCGCTAGCATGGCAAATTCTGCAAGCCCGGCTACAGTAAACACACTTGTTTGGCTTGTGTTTAAGCCGCGTTTTTCTGCTGCGGTAATACATAGCATTAAGTTAACGTTTTTATCTGCAAGTTGTTGCCATTGCGTAGGAATTTGCAGTTCGTCAGAGGCTAGCTCAAAGTGAGCTGATGCGTGATAAATCCCATTTTGATACAAAAATATCGCATCTATGGTGTGGCCTTGTGCTAAACATGCATTCGCAAACTTTATAATACGTTGCGTTGAGTCATGATCTGAAGGAGGAGTATGTAAAGAAAGAACAAATCGCGCCAAAACAATTCCAATAAAAAAGCCCCAATAAAGGGGCTATTTTAACAGAACTATTTAATTAGTCATCACTTGCGCCAAGAAGGTGCAGTAAAGAAGTAAATAGGTTATATACGTTTAAGTATAGAGCGACCGTCGCGCGAATGTAGTTAGTTTCGCCGCCATTAATAATACGGCTAGTATCAAATAAGATTAAGCCAGACATAATTAACACAACAGCAGCGTTAAGCACCATAAACATTAGCGAGCTGCCAATGAAGATGTTAACTATGCTTGCAACAATAACCACTAGTAAGCCTACTGTTAAAAAACCACCCATAAATGAGAAGTCTTTTTTAGTGTTTAATGCATAAGCCGATAGACCAAAAAATATTAATGCAGTAGAACCAAGCGCCTGCATAATAAGCATAGGGCCATTAGGCATAGCCGCATAATAGTTAAGTAGTGGGCCAAGGCCTGCGCCCATACAGCCTGTAAAAGCAAACACCCAAAACACGCCTGAGGCTGAGTCTGCTTTTTTGTTTACAACAAATAATAAACCAAACGAAACCAGTGTGAACACAATTCCCATAAAGTAAGGTAATTGTAATGCCATTGAAATACCCGCCGTAACAGCACTAAATGCTAATGTCATGGCCAGTAAGAAATAGGTGTTTTTAAGTACCTTGTTTGTTTCAATGGTCGACATTACCGGTTTAGCGGTATTGTACGAATGATTAAATGCCATTGTAGAGCTCCTTTAAGTGAAACATGTTTGTTTCGATAATTTAACTAAAATTAGATTACCAACTCTTATATGTTTGGGCAAACCTTTGTAGATCAATAGAGTGTTATTTTTTAATTAAAGTTCATTAAAGCATCAAAAAGAAATTATTTGTTTTATCTTTAAACAAATTAATTGTTTTTTAAGCACTTAAACAATTTTTTTAAAAAAAAGCTTCACAAAGCCAATGGGTTTCCCTATTATGCAGGCCGTGCGGAGAGATGGCAGAGTGGTCGAATGCACCGGTCTTGAAAACCGGCATAGGTTTGTAGCCTATCTAGGGTTCAAATCCCTATCTCTCCACCACCTTATTACAATAATTATGAGTACACTCTTACTTGTAATTTATAGCACTTTCGGAGAGATGGCAGAGTGGTCGAATGCACCGGTCTTGAAAACCGGCATGGGTTTGTAGCCCATCTAGGGTTCAAATCCCTATCTCTCCACCATTATATTAAAGCCCGCTTTTAGCGGGCTTTTTTGTTTTTACGCTTTCTTATCAAGCCACTTTAGGTTTCCTCGCTTATTTCCCCATTTCGGTTTGCTATTAGCCGCTATTAATAGATTATTAACATATTGATGTACTACTTTTTATTTTTTTAGATATTAAAGTTGCTAATTAAAATAGTATGTAGTGTCTCAAAAATGATTTACCTTCAAGAAAACTTATTGTTTATCGTGCAATGATTCTCATTGATAACCTTGTTTGTTTTATTTGTATTCCGACCTTTTGACACAATTAACGATACATCATCACTTTTGCAGCTTTACTGTGCTGTATACCTATGACGCTTGGCTATGCGTAAATCAGTCATTAATTGAAGAACGTATTTAATATTGCAATCTAAAGGTTAGGTTTTATTGTCGATAGCGCCTATAAGGTAGTGAACTTTGTCTTATAGGCGGCTAAGCAGCGCAAAGTAAGCGTGGGCTGGCAGCACAATGCGTGTTTGTTTTTTGTTAGCAAAACCATTTTTTAAACCATTCATTAAACAGCGCAGCAGAAACTAAATCTTGAAATTATAACATCTTGCAAAGGGTGTTAAATACCCTTATTAGAAACGCTAAGGTATATTTTTATAAAATTAAAATGCCTAGTTACAGCAGTTTAAAGAGTGCTTGTTTTCCCATCATAAATTACGACCATAGTCTCTGTTTCTAACCTTAAGAACTTGGTGCATGCTTAAGATAATGTTTGTAGTGTGTATTTAGGAACTTATATGAAACATCAACTAGCCAAAAGTGTCGCGCTTTCTTTATTATCCCCTGTGATTGTTGGTAGTTTACTTGGCCTTTATTATGGGCTCACTATGAATGGCGATGCGGCTACCATTTTTTTACAACTACTTATGAGTGCAATCGCGAACGCACATATTGTTGGTCTTACTATGGCCGCTTTTGTCGTACCGGGTTATTTGCTTATGTTTAAGTATGCAAAAGTGAATTATTCAGGTGTACTGACTCTTGGGCTGCTCGGTGGCGCAATATTTAGTTATTTACTCAGTGCTACAACAGGTGAGATATTTTTAATTAATAGTGTAATGGCCGCTTTTGCCGCAGGACTATTTTTATTTGGCCTGCGTAAAACATCAAAAAAATAATTGCAGAAATATTAATCAAGCGTGCTGAAAAACGGCGCTATTTCTGTTTTTTTGCCTGTAAAAGGTTTCAATTTTTCACGACAAAGAGTACCTTTAACTACTGTCTGTTTAATAAGAAGTAGTTTGGTATGCAAAAGCACGATTTTTACCAGTCATTAGTTAAGCAAACTGAATCACTAATTGCTGGTGAATCTAATGTCATTGCTAATATGGCTAACGTAAGTGCGCTATTATTTACCTCATTAGAAGATGTAAATTGGGCGGGCTTTTACTTTATGGATTCGCCAAGTGAATTAGTGCTTGGGCCTTTTCAAGGTAATCCAGCGTGTATTCGTATCCCTGTTGGTAAAGGGGTGTGTGGTACGGCTGCAGCAACGTTAGAAACTCAACTAATCGAAGATGTACATGCGTTTGATGGCCACATAGCCTGCGATGCAGCGTCTAACTCTGAGATTGTTGTACCTATCATGAAAAATGATAAAATAGTTGCTGTTCTTGATATCGATAGCCCAACTATTGGTCGATTTGATACTGATGACCAAGCAGGTCTTGAAGCATTAGTTAAATGCTTAGAGGCAAGCTTATAATGAAAGACTTGCTAAATGTTCAAGACTACCTATTCGCAGTACAAGATGTAGGCGATTGGGAAGGGGAAGAAGAACATGTAGCGGAAACGCTCAATGATTTGATTCACATAGCCTGGGATAAACTTCCAGATGATTTAGATTGTGAATCAATCGATGAAATAATAAATGGTATTTGGGAACACCTTCGAGGTGATTTGGCTGTACTTGAAGCCGACTTCGAAGAGTTAATCGACTGGGTAATACACTACGTTGACTCGTCCCTTGATGAAAAGATGTGAAAAATAGGTTCTAAAATGGAAACCACAAACAAGCTAAAAGATATTAATGAAGTGCTGGAATTTCTTTATCAAGAATTTCCACAATGTTTTAAACAAAAAGACGGTATTAAACCGCTTAAAGTCGGTATTTTTAAAGATATTGCCGAGCGTATAGAAGGGTCTGAAAAAGTAAGTAAGACTCAAGTACGTCAAGCGCTTAGAAAATACACGTCTAACTGGCGTTATTTAGAAGCTGTGACTAAGTCAGAGTTTCGTATTGATCTTGATGGCAATCAAGGTGAAAAAGTTGAGCAAGAGCACATTGACCACGCTCAAAAAGCACTAGAAGAAAGCCGTGCTAAAATGGCAAAACGCAAAAAACAACAGCGTCCACGCCAAGATTCAGATTCTAAATCTTTCAAGAAAAAACCAGCCCACGCTAGCAAAAACAATGCACAAGCTAACAAACCAGCTAAAGCAGCCCCTGCTAAACGTTCAGGAAAAGTTGAACCTTTACCTGCAAGTGAGGTCAAGGTTAATAACAAGGTTAAGGTTAAACTTGGCCAAGCACTTGTAAATGCGGTAATTACTGAAGTAAACAAAGACGAAGTTCATGTTGAATTAGTAACAGGCATGCAAGTTAAAACCAAAGCTGACAGCTTATACATTATTTAAGTTGTAAATAAATTAAGGAGTTGTGTATGAGTAAAAAGTTTACGCTCATTCCGTTAGTTGCTGCCCTGTTTTCGGGTTCTTTATTCGCTTCCGTAGAAGCGGCAAAACTTGAAGACTTGCCTGTACTTAAACAAGAAAGTCAACATGGCACTGCCAGCAAACGAGTGGCTAACTTATTTGCTCGTTCACACTATACACCGGTTCGATTTAACGATGGGCTTTCTAGCAAAGTGTACGATCGTTATATCGAATCCCTTGATTTTAATAAAAATGTGTTTTTAGCAAGCGACATTGCTGCGTTTGAAAAATACCGCAACGATTTTGATAATGCGATTACCACCGGTAAGCTTGGCTTTACGTTTGATATTTTTAACTTAAGCTTAAAGCGCCGTTTTGAACGTTATGATTACTCTTTATCATTACTAGATAAAGAAATGACGTTTGATAAAGACGATGAATACTTTTTTGACCGTGAAGATTCAGCATGGCCAGCATCGCAAGCTGAGCTTGATGAAATTTGGCGTGAACGCGTTAAATACGATGCCTTGCGTTTAAAAATGACAGGCAAAGATTGGGAAGGGATCAAAGAGGTCCTTACTAAGCGTTATAAAAATGCACAAAAACGTTTAGTGCAAACAAATTCAGAAGATGCATTTCAAATTGTAATGAACTCGCTAGCGCGAAGCATTGAGGCGCATACGTCGTACTTATCGCCGCGCCGCGCAGAACAATTTAAAATGGATATGGACTTAGAGCTTGAAGGCATTGGCGCCGTTTTAAGCCCAGATGAAGATTACACCGTTATTCGTAGCTTAGTACCAGGTGGTCCTGCCGATAAAACAGAGCAGCTAAAAGCTGACGATAAAATTATTGGTGTTGCCCAAGATCAAAAAGAGTTTGTTGATGTTATTGGCTGGCGTTTAGATGATGTAGTTGATTTAATCAAAGGCCCTAAAGGCACTAAGGTACGTTTACAGTATCTTAAAGGCTCTGATGCACATGGCACGCCTAAAGTAGTTGAAATCACCCGTGATAAAATTCGCTTAGAAGATAGGGCGGCTAAATCTGAAGTATTTGAAGCGAGTTATTCAAATTTAACTTCAAAGATTGGTGTTATTGAGATCCCAGGCTTTTACAACAATCTTTCAAAAGACGTTAAAGTTGAATTAGCTAAACTTAAAGAAGAAAACGTAGACGGTATTATTATTGATTTGCGCCAAAATGGCGGTGGATCATTATATGAAGCTACACAGCTATCAGGCTTGTTTTTTGACCAAGGTCCGGTTGTACAAATTCATACACTAAATAACCGTATCGAAGAGCAAAAAGACCGTGACGGAATTACCTACTACGATGGCCCATTAACTGTTTTAGTTGACCGTTACAGTGCCTCAGCCTCTGAAATTTTTGCCGCCGCAATGCAAGACTATGGGCGCGCAGTAATTATAGGCGAGCAAACCTTTGGTAAGGGGACGGTCCAGCAACACAAAGGCTTAGGTCGTGCGTACGATTTATACGACAACGACTTAGGTAGCGTACAATACACTATTGCTAAATTTTACCGTATAAACGGCGGCAGTACCCAGCATAAAGGGGTTATTCCTGATATTTCATTCCCTTCGGCGATAGACCCAGCAGAATGGGGCGAGAGCAAGCAAGATAATGCATTGCCATGGGATAGCATAGTACGAGCTAAGTACAATAGGCAGGGTAATTTAACGCCTGTAATCACTTATCTTGAAAAACAGCACGAAGTACGTATTAAATCAGAGCCAGAGTTTGGTTATGTATTTGATGATATTGCCCGTTACAATGAAGAAAAAGACCGCAAAACTATTTCTTTAGTAGAAGCAGACCGTATTAAAGAAAAAGATGAAAATGAAGCACGTACTCTAGCGCGCACTAATGAGCGTTTAAAGCGTTTAGGTAAAGAGCCAATAGAAAACCTAGATGATGTACCTGAGGTAATTGAAGAGCTTGACCCTTTCTTAGAAGAGGCAGCACTGATCACTCAAGATTACATTAACTTTGGCCGCATCGCTAAAAAATAAACACGTGTTTACCCCGTTTAAAAGGCGCTTTTTGCGCCTTTTTTGTTACCTAAATTTCGCTAAATTGCTATAATCGCGAATTACTAAATTGAGTTACATTACTGTGGCTTAAAAAAGCACTGATACGCTAAAAATAATAAATAACCACGCCACGATTTGTGGTGTGCAGGAGTCACTATTTTGAAGCCTTTAGAAAAACCGATTAAACCCGCCTCGTTTTTTGATGCACTTGTTCCTATCACTGTTTTAATTTGCCTTTTAGGCGCAGCGGTATATTTATTTGGCGATAACTCGTCATCAGGTCCTAACCAAATAGCGTTATTATTTGCCACTTTTGCTGCGGCATTAATAGGGCTAAAAAATGGCTACACGTGGAAAAAGCTTGAAGAAGCCATGATTGAAGGTATTACCTTATCATTGGGGGCTATTTTAATTTTATTAATGGTGGGTGCCTTAATTGGTACTTGGCTGTTGTCGGGTACCGTGCCAACGCTCATTTACTATGGCTTACAGGTTATTAACCCAAGCTGGTTTTACGCCGCAAGCTGCTTAATTTGTGGCATTGTTGCAATGAGTATAGGTAGCTCTTGGACCACAGCTGCCACCATAGGTGTGGCGCTTTTAGGGGTGGCCACCGGGTTAGGGCTTGATCAAACTGTGACGGCTGGGGCGGTTATTTCGGGTGCTTACTTTGGTGACAAACTCAGTCCGCTTTCTGAAACTACTAACTTAGCACCGGCTGTTGTTGGAGCTGATTTATTTGAACATATTCATCACATGTTATGGACTACTGTTCCTAGCTTTGTCATTGCATTAATCATTTTTATATTTATGGGCTTTAATGCAACGGCTTCTAACGAAGCCGGCAGGATTGACGAAATAACAGCGATTTTAGAGCAAAACTTTAATATTGGCTTTGAAATGCTAATTCCATTAATTGTGCTGCTAGTTTTAGCTATTAAAAAAATGCCAGCGTTTCCGGCAATTTCAATTGGCGCTGTAATTGGTGCTGTGTGGGCAATGTTGTTTCAGTCTGATTTAATTGCGACACAAATTGACCTTTCTCAGGGTGAGTTGGTTGGTTATTTTAAAATTATTTGGACGACTTTCTTCGATGGTTTTAGCATCGACACGGGTGATGACAAAATGGATTCATTGCTCAGTGGTGGCGGTATGGCAGGGATGTTAACTACAACATGGCTGATCATGACAGCTCTTATGTTTGGTGCCATTATGGAAAAAACCGGCTTATTAGATATTTTTGTTAAGAGCATTTTAAAAATTGCAAAAAGCACGGGCTCGCTTATTACATCAACCATTGCTACTTGTGTGGGCACCAACTTAATAGCGGCTGATCAATACATTGCTATTGTAGTGCCAGGTCGTATGTATAAAGAAGAATATAAAAAGCGTGGATTAAAGCCCGTTAATTTATCGCGTACTTTAGAAGATGGCGGCACAATAACAAGCCCGTTAATTCCGTGGAATACCTGTGGTGCGTACATGCAAAGCGTTTTATTAATAAACCCATTTGACTATGCCTTGTATGCTTTCTTTAATTTAATTAACCCTTTCTTAGCCATTATTTATGCGTACGTAGGCATTAAAATTTTACGCATTGAACCCAAGCAACCTGCTTAAATCTAAATAGCTCCTTTTTTAAGGAACTTTAGTTGGAGTAACTATGACTGTTTCAGCAAAGCCAAAAGCGCAATACTTAAAAGACTACACTGCGCCTAATTTTTCTATAGAGCACACTGAACTCACTTTTGACTTACAACCACTAAATACAAAAGTGACGGCGCTACTAACGCTTAAAAGAACAACAAATCAAAACTCAGCGCTTGTGTTAGATGGCATAGACTTACAATTAGTGGAGCTGCAAGTAGATAATGTTGCTTATACTAATTATAAGATTGAAGGTGAGCACCTAATCATTAATGATTTACCTCACACATGCCAGCTTAAAATTGTTACTGAAATTTCTCCTGATACAAATACCTCTTTAGAAGGCTTGTATTTATCTGGTGGAGCATATTGTACGCAATGTGAAGCGCAAGGTTTTAGAAAAATAACCTACTTTTTAGACCGCCCTGACGTGCTAAGCACGTACGATGTGACGATTATTGCTGATAAAAGCTTTAAGCATTTACTGTCAAATGGTAACCAAATTGACAGTGGTGAAACAGCTGATGGCCGCCATTTTGCTAAATGGCAAGACCCATTTAAAAAGCCAAGTTACTTATTTGCATTAGTAGCGGGTGATTTTGATGTACTAAAAGACACTTACACAACAAAAAGTGGGCGCGAAATTGAGCTTGCGTTATTTGTTGATAAAGGCAATTTATCTAAAACACCGCATGCAATTAACTCATTAAAAAAAGCCATGCATTGGGATGAAACACGCTTTAACCTAGAATACGACTTAGATATTTACATGATTGTTGCCGTAGATTTTTTCAATATGGGAGCAATGGAAAACAAAGGGCTAAATGTATTTAATAGTAAATGCGTATTGGCTAACCAAGAAACCGCCACCGATAAAGATTATCACACGATAGAGTCGATTGTTGGTCATGAGTATTTTCATAACTGGACGGGTAACCGTGTTACCTGTAGAGATTGGTTTCAGCTATCGTTAAAAGAAGGGCTCACAGTATTTAGAGACCAAGAATTTAGTAGCGATTTAGGCTCTCGCGCACTTAACCGTATTGATGCTGTTAAAGTAATGCGCACACATCAGTTTAGTGAAGATGCGGGGCCAATGGCGCACCCAATTCACCCTGAAAAAGTTATCGAAATGAATAACTTTTATACCGTAACGGTGTACGATAAAGGGGCTGAAGTTATCCGCATGATGCACACCCTGTTAGGTGAGGTTAACTTTCAAAAAGGGGTGCAGCTTTACTTTGAACGCCATGATGGTCAAGCGGTTACCTGTGATGATTTTGTTGCTGCAATGAGTGATGCTTCAGGCATAGATTTAACGCAGTTTAAGCGTTGGTATAGCCAATCAGGTACACCACGATTAAATGCAACACAGCACTATGATCACGATAAGCAACTTTATACTTTAACAATTGAGCAATCAGCTCCGCTAAATCAGCCAGATAATAAGAGCCTTCACATTCCATTTGCCATCGAATTATTAGATGAAAAAGGGCAAAGTATTGCACTTACTTATCAAGGTGAAAAACGCGACCACGTGCTTAACGTAACTGCGCCAACGCAAACGTTTTACTTTGATCAAATACCTGCTCGCCCAGTGGCTGTACTACTTGAAGATTTTTCAGCGCCCTGTATTTTAAGCCAGCAAAATTCAGAACCTGATTTACTGCATATTATGCATTTTGCGCGCAGCGATTTTTCGCGTTGGGATGCGCAGCAGCAATTATTTATTAATGCAGTTAAGCAAGCAGTCAACGCACCTGAACACGCAACATTAAGTGAAAACGTTATTAATGCACTACGTGTGTTAATAAGCGCACAAAGTGGTGATTTAGCACTGGTAGCAGAGCTTATAAAACTGCCAAGCTTTGACACCTTTGCCGCTGAGTTTTACATAATTCCTGTTGACGAAATCATTACAATCACAAGATTGTTTGAGCAACAGATTGCCGAGCAATTATCTGATGAGCTTTTACATTGTTACAGTTCGTTAGTAGATGATGGCAGTATAAATCCAGATGCAGTGGCTATAAGAGCGCTTAAAGGTGTTTGTTTACATTACTTAGCTAAAATACCTTCTGAGCAAGTTGACCGCTTTATTAAAGAATCGGCAGATTCACCGAATATGACCAATGTTTTAGCCTCATTAAGTGCGGTAGTAAAAGCATCACACCCATTAAGAACAACGTTGTTAGATCATTTTGATAGTCAATGGCGTCATGATGTTTTAGTTATGGATAAATGGTTTGCGCTGCAGGCTATGCAATCTGGTGATGATGCTATTGATAATATAAAAGCGTTGTACGCGCATCCTAGCTTTGATTTTTCAAACCCAAATCGTGTACGCGCATTAGTGGGTAGCTTTAGTCATTTTAATACCGCACAATTTCACCGAAAAGATGGTGAAGGCTACGCATTATTAGGTGATTTACTTATTAAGCTAAACGCGATAAATCCGCAAAATGCCTCTAGAATGTTAACGCCTTTCATGTCGTGGAAACGCTTTGACACAACCCGTGCTCAAGCAATGAAAGCACAGTTGCAACGCTTAGCAAACCTTGAAGGATTAAGTGCTGATTTATTTGAAAAGGTTGAAAAAGCGCTTAATTAAATGATTGAGTATTACTTTTCTTTACACCTGAGCTATAACAAATGCATGGACTACTACCATGGTCGTTTTAGCTCAGTACAAGTGGTTGAGGATAACGGTAAAACAATACGTTTTGCCGCCTCTCACTTACGCCCTTACATTTCATCTATTGGAATAAGAGGGCGTTTTAGACTTTTACTTACCCCCGAGAATAAATTTATTCGCCTCGAACGTATCGCCTAACCTGCTGTTTTTATGTTATAGATACATAAAAATATTATCTTTTTGTTAATTTCAATTTGTTATATTGTTAATTTACGTGTATAAATTATCTGGTATGACGTCTTACCAATACGTAAACGTCAGCTCAAAAAATATAATAATTGATTGAACGCGACCAGTTGTAATTTTTTATAATCGCTTCTATCGTTAAGATTACACTAAAAACAACAACTTGATCACACATAATTACCCACGACAGGGGGGATACACAATGATACGAAGATCGCTTTTTGTTAAAAACAAAATAGCTATAGGTTTAGCAGCCGCAAGCTTAGGTTTATCTGCAGCAGCGAATGCAGCAAATTTTGAGGTAGGGGGCTTTGATGTTACCTTCGACTCAACTTTTTCCTATGGTCAAAGCGTCCGTGTTGAAGACAGAGATTTCGACATTATTGGTAAAAGCAATAATCCTGCATTTGATTGGACTGGGTATAATCCTTCATTAAATACAATTTATTCTTCTCAAGATGTTTGGGCGCAACCAGGCTCTTACTCTAGTAATGGCGATGCAGGTAATCTTAATTTTGATAGCGGTGATTCGTTTTCAAAATTATTGAAAGGAACACACGACCTTTCAATTAGCAAAGATAACTACGGCTTATTCACACGCTTTATGTACTTTTACGATTTTGAGTTAATGGATGGTGATAGAGCCTACGTTAACCCAACCTCAGGACAAGGCGTAGATCCATGTGATGATGACGACACAAAAGAGCAAAGCTGTGCCGACATTCGTTTATTAGATGCTTACGTTTGGGCAAATTTTGACTTAAACGATGGCAATAACCCGCTGTCAATTCGCCTTGGTCAACAAGTAGTTAACTGGGGTGAGAGTACACTTATCTCTCATGGTATTAACGTAAACCCGGTCGATATTGACCGCTTAAAAGCGCCTGGTGCTGAGCTTAAAGAAGCATTTATTCCTGTAGGTATGCTTTGGGCGTCATTAGGGATCACTGAAAATATTACTTTAGAAGGTTTTTATCAGTACCAATGGCATGAAACACGCCTACCGGCTGCGGGTACTTATTTTTCAACCAATGACTTTGCAGCAGAAAACGGCTATCAGCAAAATGTACAGTTAGGTTTTACTTCAAACCCTGACATTGATATGGCCTTTTTAACCGACAGCCTTAATAACCTTTATACTAATTTTGCTCAGGTAGCCGCTGCACAGGGTATTGACCCAACAAGTGCTGAAGGCCAAGCCCTGCTTGCAAACATGTATTTAGCTCATCCAACTAAAGTTGCGCTTAAGGGGAAAGGCGATAACGGTAAAACAGAGCCAGATGACGGCGGCCAATATGGTTTACGTTTAGGTGTATTTTTACCCGAGTGGAACGACACAGAAGTGGCGTTATACCACGTTAACTACCATAGTCGACGTCCGCTAATTTCTGGTCGTGTATCTAACTTTTCGCAAGCTGCAATCGCACAAGATCTAGCGATGATTGCAACAACAGAAATTACAGATGACAACGTGGCAGATTTAGTTGCGTTTTCAAAAGCAGAAAATGATTACCCAGAAGATATTAAACTTTACGGTTTAAGCTTTAACACCACAATTGGTGAAACCGCGTTTGCTGGTGAGTTTGCATTTCGTAAAGACGAACCATTACAAATAGACGATGTAGAGCTACTTTATACCGCCATGCCTGAACAATTGGCGCTAGCTGGTATTCGCCCAGACTTTGCGGGTATTTCGCAAATGAGTTTTGGTGATGCGATTAGCTCTGTAGCGGCAGGTGAAGTTGCACAAGGTTATATTGAACGCGACACATCACAAATTCAGTTTACTGCAACACATTTATTTGGCCCGTCATTAGGTGCTGATAGTTGGGCTGTAGTAGGTGAAGTAGGTGCTGTGAAAATTCATGATATGCCTGATTACGACGAAATGCGTTTAAATGTGTCGGGTACAGGTCGAAGCGGTGTGATCACAGGCCCAGGCACTACTGACTACACAACATTACAACTAGGCCTTTCTAATGGCCCAGAAGAAAAGTCGTTTGCAACGGCATCATCTTGGGGTTACCGCCTAATTGCTAAAGGTGATTACTTTAACCTTTACAATGGTATCAACTTCTCTCCACGATTTGTATTTTCTCATGATGTAAACGGTAACACGCCTGATCCTATGTTCTTGTTTATTGAAGACCGTAAATCGTTGGGTGTAACGATGAACTTTAATTACCAAAATGCATGGTCACTTGATGTGAGCTACAACTCATTTTGGGGTGGTGGCGATATCAATACTTTCTCAGATCGTGACTACGTTTCTTTCAATTTAAAATATTCAATTTAGGGGTAATATTAGTATGATTAAAAAACCTACCCTCATCGCTACCGCTTTGTGTAGCATGTTTTTAAGTTCAGCGGCAATGGCAAAAATGAGCGCTGAAGAAGTTGCACGTTTAGGACAAGACTTAACGCCATTTGGCGCAGAAAAAGCAGCCAATGCTGATGGGTCAATTCCAGCGTGGATTGGCGGTATTACATCTGCACCAGAAGGTTATGAGCCAGGCATGCACCATTTAGACCCGTATTCTGCGGACAAAGTGTTGTTTACCATTGATAAAACAAATCTTGATAAGTACAAAGCTAACTTAAGCCCTGGCCAAATTGCTTTATTTGAAGCATACCCAGATACGTTTAAAATGCCTGTTTATGAAACGCGCCGCTCTGCGTCTTACCCACAGTTTGTATACGATGCAACAAAAGAGTTTGCTGCAACGGCTGAGCTTATTGAAGGTGGCAACGGAATAAAAAATACCGCAATTGGTATTCCATTTCCTATTCCTAAATCTGGCTTAGAAGCTATTTGGAATCACTTATTACGCTATCGTGGACAATCAATAGAGCGTTTTGGTGGACAAGCTGCACCCACCGCATCGGGTTCGTACAATTATGTAGGCTTTGATGAACAACTATTGGTTAAATATTCAGATCCTAAAGCGACTCCTGCAGAGCTTCAAGACTCAAACATTTTGTTTAAATTTAAGCAAAAGGTGACAGAGCCAGCACGCCTTGCCGGTACAGCGCTACTTGTACACGAAACCATGGATCAAATTTTAACGCCTCGCCAAGCGTGGACATATAACTCGGGTCAGCGTCGTGTTCGTCGTGCACCAAATGTTGCATATGACGCTCCAGGTACAGCCGCAGATAGCTTACGTACTACCGATGATTTTGATATGTTTAATGGCTCACCTAACCGTTACAACTGGACGTTAAAAGGTAAGCAAGAGCTATATATTCCGTACAATAGCTACAAGTTACACAGTGACAAACTAGAGTACGACGATATTTTAAAACCAGGCCACATTAATCCAGAGCATACGCGTTATGAAAAGCACCGTGTATGGGTGGTTGAAGCTAACTTAAAAGATGATACACGCCATATTTATAAAAAACGCGTGTTTTATATTGATGAAGATAGCTGGCAAGTACAAGTGACCGATATTTATGATAATCGCGACCAGCTTTATCGTGTAGCAATGGCATATGGCTTAAACTACTACGAAGTACCTACGCAGTGGAGTACCTTAGAAGTGTATCATGATTTAAATTCGCGCCGTTACTTAGCTATTGGTTTAGATAACCAAGAAAAAATGTACGACTTTTCAGAGTCGTTTAACGATAACGAATTTACTTCAAGCGCTTTACGCCGTGAAGGTAGATAACAACGTAATATGCAGCTAACAGCCCGTTAGCTGCTTTTTTCTTTCTCATCGCGTTTGTCTATACGACACGCAGGATTTTCCTCAGCAAACAGACAAACAATTCTTCAGTTCAAGGCGATTAAAATTTATGAAGTATTTGGTATATGCCAGCCTGATCATAAGCGGTGCGAGTATTGCACAAGATGCACCTCAGTATGCTATTAGCGCAATCAACGCAAATAAAACCCTACTAACTGATATTACTAATACAGGTGCAGGTTTAGTGGCTGTAGGTAAGCACGGTACGGTAATAACAAGCAAAAACGCTGAGCAATGGCAGCAAGCGCAAAGCGTCCCTACACAGGTATTGTTAACGGCTGTCGATTTTTCTAATGAAACCCACGGGTGGGCGTGCGGGCACGATGCCACAATAATTAATACCACCGATGGTGGTTTAAATTGGCAATTACAACAAGCAAAGCCAGAGCTTGATAAGCCGTGTTTAGATATTTACTTTGAAGATGACTCAAATGGTTTTGCTGTTGGCGCTTATGGCATGTTTTATCAAACCAGTGATGGCGGCAAGCACTGGCATAAACGCTTTTTAGACTCTTTACTGTTTAGTGAAGACAGAGAGTATTTGAATGATTTAAAAGAAAATGATCCTCAAGGCTACGAAGCTGAAACAGCATCTATACTGCCTCATTTTAACCGTATTGAAAAAACAGACAGTGGTTTGATGTTAGTCGGTGAAATGGGGTTAATGGCCAAAAGCAGTGATAATGGCCAAACATGGCAACGCCTTGATGAAATTTACCCAGGTTCTTTTTTTGCGGTAGCATCAGATGCGCAGCAAGAGATTGTGGCAGGGCTCAGAGGAAATGTATTTGCTAAAAATAAAAATGAACAACAATGGCAGCATTTTGAAAATGTTAAAACGGCCACGGTTAATAACATTATAAATTACAATAATGAGCATTGGTTACTGCTGGCAAATAGTGGTGTGATCTTTCATTTAAAAGACGGCTTACTTACACATGAACAACGCCCCGATGGTAAAGCTATTCTTGATGGCGTAATAATTAATAATAAATTGGTCATGGCAACAGAAGATGGCATTAAAGTGAAGGAGTTGAACCCTTAATGCATACGTTTTTAGATTTTTTAGAAAAGGCGGTGTTTAGACACCGTACTATCATGTTGATCGCTTTTGCGCTAATCACATGTTTTTTAGGCTATAAAGCCACTCATATTGAATTAGACGCCTCGTTTAACAAAAATATTCCGCTGAATCACGAATACATGAAAGTGTACACCAAACACGAAAAACAATTTGGTGGCGCAAATAGCATTTTAATTTCGGTGTGTGATGACAGTGGTAACATTTTTAACCCCGAATTTTTCACCCAGTTAAAAGCAGTACACGATCAACTGTATTTTATTCCTGGTGTAAACCGCCCATTAGTTAACTCTATTTTTGCGCCCAGTGCGCGCTTTGTCGAAGTGGTTGAAGATGGTTTTGCTGGCGGCCCAATCATTCCTGCAAACTTTAAAGCTGACCAAAAAGGTTTAGCGGTAGTTAAAGAAAACATTGAAAAAGCAAAAGTAGTAGGGCGAATGATTGCCAGCGATTACTCATGTGCCATGGTGACCGCGCAGCTACTAGAAACCGACCCGCAAACTCAGCAAAAGCTAGATACACTCGCATTTGCAGATAAGTTAGAAACGCAAGTAAGAGAGCCTTTAAGTACAGATAAAGTCAGTATTCATATTATTGGATTTGCCAAAATGGCCGGCGATATCGCTCAGGGGGCAAAAGGCGTTGTGCTATTTTTTGCTATTGCCATTGGTTTTACCTTTATTATGGTATGGCTATTTTGTGGCAGTTTAAAGCTCACCATTTTACCTATAGCGTGTTCAATTATTGCCGTAATTTGGCAAATGGGTTTATTGTCGAGTCTAGGTTTTGGTCTCGACCCTATGTCTATATTGGTGCCGTTTTTAGTATTTGCGATTGGTGTAAGCCACGGCGTGCAGATGATCAACGCCATTGGTAAAAAAGTAGGTGAGGGCAAAAGTACCCGCATTTGTTGTCAATCAAGCTTTAGAGCATTACTTGTACCTGGTGGTATTGCGCTGCTTTCAGACACGGTGGGCTTTTTAACCCTGCTGACTATTGATATAGGTATTATTCGTGAACTTGCGATCACAGCAAGTTTAGGTGTTGCGGTTATTATATTTACTAATTTAATTTTATTGCCAGTGTGGGCCTCGTATATGAATTTTGCCAACACTGTGCATATTCAATCAGGCGATGCGCAAAAGCCAAATATGCTAGATGCGATACGCGATTTATTAGTAAAAGCCACAGACCCTAAAACCGCAAAAATGATTATTGGTTTTACGCTGGTGTTATTTGCCTTAGGTTACTGGCAAGCAGATAAAATGCGAATTGGTGATTTACATGCAGGTGCGCCTTCGCTGCATCAAGATGCTCGCTACAATCAAGATACTTTTTTAATATCGGACAAATACACCATTTCGTCGGATATTTTAAAAGTAATTGTTGAGGCTTACCCAGCGGCGTGCACAGAGCACGATGTGATGGCGCGCATTAGCCGTTTTCAGTACAAGGTAGAAAACGTGCCAGGCGTACAATCGGCGGTTAGTTTAAGCTCTGTGGCGCAGTCGGTTAACGCAGGTTACAACGAAGGTAACTTAAAATGGCAAAGCTTACCGCGTAATTCAGCCAGCTTAGTGCAATCAACAGCCCGTGTAGAAACAAGCACAGGGTTACTCAATGGTGATTGCTCAGTCATGCCGGTGATTATATTTTTAGATGATCACAAAGCAAATACAATTGATACCGTTATTCAACGTGTTAAGCAATTTGCAAAAGAAGAAGGCACAGACAAGTTAGCCTTTAAGTTAGCGTCTGGGCCAGTAGGGGTTATGGCGGCAACAAACGAGTCTGTTTCTGCGGCGCAAATTCCGATGATGCTTTACGTTTACGGCGCGGTTATTATTTTGTGTTTGTTAAGCTTTAAGAGTGTGAAGGCGACAATCGCAGTGGTATTACCTCTGTATATTGTATCAACTCTTGCACAAGCACTTATGGTGCAATTAGAAATTGGCTTAACGGTATCTACTTTACCTGTTATAGCCTTAGGTGTAGGTATTGGTGTGGATTACGGTATTTATATACTTTCTTCTATGATGGGCCAACTTAAGCAAAACGTACCGCTGAGCGTGGCGTACCGTAATGCCCTTGTTGAGCGTGGCAGTGCTGTATTGTTTACCGGTATTACCCTTGCGATAGGTGTGAGTACGTGGATATTCTCTGATCTTAAGTTTCAAGTAGATATGGGAATACTGCTTACCTTCATGTTTTTAGTAAATATGTTAGGTGCGGTACTGCTATTACCCGCAATTGGTAGTCTGCTGTGGACCGACCAGAAAAAATAAAGTGAATAATTGTGCTCCTAAATGACCTGTAATGGTCATTTATATCTATATTTTGTGAATAGATGACCAAATAGCTGAAATGCTTAAAATGTTTTCATCGAAAAGGCTGTTTATTAGCGCTAAAAGGGTTAGAATTTAACTGACTCCACGCTAATAAATGGCTGTACAAATATTCTGCTTAACTAAAAGCAGTAATAGATTAAGGAACATACAATGACACGAAATGAAGGCCAAGCCTCGGTTATCCTAGATAATGTCTGTAAGCTTATCCAGAAAAAAGTTCACGCTGATAATGTGTTACTCGTTGAGAAATTCGCCAAAGCCTTGTACAGCAATATGTCTAAAGAGGATTTGGCAAATCGCAATGATAGTGACCTATACGGTGCTGCACTCAGCCTTTGGAATGCACTAGAAAAAAACACCACGGACGACGCAGTAATTCGCGTTTTCAACCCTGAAGTAGCAAAAGATGGCTGGCAGTCATCACATACAATTGTAGAAATTATTGCTAAAGATATGCCATTTTTAGTCGATTCTGTTCGTATGGCTATGACCCGTGAAAATATAGCTTCTCACTTATTACTTCACTGCCCACTAAAAATTCAGCGTGACGATAACGCTAAAATTTCTGGTTTATCAAATTTAAAAGCAGAGCAAGAATCAACCTCTACTAAAACAGTGTTCTTTATTGAGATTGACCGCCAAACCGATGCATCTGTTATTGCTTCTTTCAAAAAAGAGCTCGAATCAGTATTGGTTGATGTTTCTATAGCGGTAGATGATTGGCAGCCAATTCGCGAAAAATTAGTCTCTGTTACTAAAGAAGTACCAAAACGTAAGCACAATAAAAATAAGAACGAAGTATCTGAAGCCGTAGAATTTTTAGATTGGCTGGCTAAAGATAACTTTACTTTAATGGGTTATCGCGAGTACGAGCTTACCCCTGTACAAGGTGATTACCAGTTAAAAGGTAAAATGGACACAAGCCTTGGCCTGATGAAAAATTCAACCGATGAGCACACACGTTTATTATCTGAATTACCTGAATTTGCTCGCCAAGAAGCCCTCAGCAGTAACTTATTAGTATTAACAAAAACGAACTCTGTATCGCGCGTTCATCGCCCAGCGTACATAGATTACGTTGGTATTAAACGCTTTGATGATGAAGGCAATGTGGTTGGTGAAGACCGTTTTATCGGCCTATTTTCATCAAGCTTTTACAACAACAGCGCAGCAGATGTGCCTGTTCTAAAAACTAAAATTAACCGCATTATGGATATGTGTGACTTTGCTAAAGGAACCCATGCATACAAAGCGGTACTTAATATTTTAGAAACGTACCCACGTGATGAATTAGTTCAAGCTCGTGAGAGCGAGTTACTTGAAGTAGCAATGGGTGTTTTACAAATTCAAGAGCGCGACATGTGTCGCTTGTTTGTGCGTAAAGACGCCTACGGACGTTTCTTCTCTTGTATGGTGTACGTCCCGCGTGAGCGATATAACACAGCACTGCGCCGAGAAACACAAGACATTTTAGCTAACGCCTTTAATTCTGACGAAAAAGTCGAATTTACTACCTATTTCTCTGAGTCAACACTGGCGCGTACACATTACACCGTTCGTGTGACCGATAACAATATCGAATATAACGTGAAAGACATCGAAAACAACCTAGTAGAAGCTGCTCGTACATGGGAAGATAAATTACAATCTGCACTGTTAGAGTCAGCAGGGGAAGCCCGCGGTAATGAGCTAAATCGTAAATATTGCAATGCGTTTGCACGCTCTTACAAAGATGAAGTACTACCGAGTGCTGCGGTTGTAGATATTGAAAAACTAGAATTGTTAAACGACGAGAACAAGCTAGAAATGTTGTTCTACCGTCCGCAAGAAGAAGCTAACAGCAATATTGTACGCCTAAGCTTGTTCCATAAAGATGAGCCAATTCACTTATCTGATGTTATGCCAATGCTAGAAAACTTTGGTTTACGCGTTGTAGGTGAAACGCCATATTCTGTTAAAACAAGTGATGGTCGTATCAATTGGATCATGGACTTCTCTATGCTGATTGACAGCAAAGGAATGGCCGACTTTGATAAGATTTCTGCTCGTTTTCGCGCTGCATTAACTAATGTTTGGGGCAACCGCCTTGAAAACGACGGCTTTAACCGCTTAGTATTAATGGGTGGTTTAACAGGTCGTGAAGCCTCTATTTTACGTGCCTATGCAAAATACATGCGCCAAATTGGGGTTACTTTCTCACAGACCTACATTGAGAGCACGTTTGCAAACTACCCGCATATTGCTGCGCAAATAGTTAACTTATTTGCTAAAAAATTCTCAGTAAAAAGCCCTGCAAGCCCTAAAACACTTGAAAAATTAAGTGCACAAATTTACTTAGAGCTTGAAAACGTAGCGAACCTTGATGATGACCGTATTATACGTTTATACGTAGATATGATTGTGGCAACACTGCGTACTAACTACTTCCAAAAAGATGAAACAGGTCAGTTTAAATCTTACGTGTCGTTTAAAGTACAGCCTAGCTTAATTCCTGATATGCCGCTACCGCTGCCAGCATTTGAGATTTTTGTATACTCTCCGCGTGTAGAAGGTGTGCATTTACGTGGTGGTAAAGTTGCTCGTGGTGGCCTTCGTTGGTCAGACCGTCGTGAAGATTTCCGTACTGAGGTACTGGGCTTAGTAAAAGCGCAACAAGTTAAAAACACTGTAATTGTTCCGGTAGGTTCTAAAGGTGGTTTTGTATGTAAGCAGCTACCGAGTGAACGCGAAGCCTTTATTAAAGAAGGTCAAGAGTGTTACAAGATTTTCATTCGTGGTTTATTAGACATTACCGATAATATTGAGCGTGGTGAAATTGTACCGCCAGCTAATGTAACGCGTCACGATGAAGACGACCCATACCTAGTAGTTGCAGCCGATAAAGGTACAGCTACCTTCTCTGATATTGCTAACGGTATTGCTAACGAATACAACTTCTGGCTAGGTGATGCGTTTGCATCAGGTGGTTCAGTAGGTTATGACCATAAGAAAATGGGCATAACAGCAAAAGGTGCGTGGGAGTCTGTTAAACGTCATTTCCGTGAAATGGATATTGACTGTCAAACTACCGATTTCACTGTGGTTGCTATTGGTGATATGGCCGGCGACGTGTTTGGTAACGGCATGTTATTGTCTAAGCACATTCGCTTACAAGTCGCGTTTAACCATATGCACATATTTGTAGACCCTACACCAGATGCAGCGACCTCTTACCCAGAGCGTGAGCGCTTGTTTAACCTGCCTCGTTCATCATGGGAAGATTACAATAAAGATCTGATTTCAGCGGGCGGTGGGATTTTCTCGCGCGCAGCTAAATCGATTTCTTTAAGCCCAGAAATGAAAAAAATGCTTGGCACTAAAAAAGCAAGCATGACACCGAATGAGTTAATCAAAGCCTCATTAATGATGGAATTTGATTTACTATGGAACGGTGGTATTGGTACTTACATTAAAAACAGCCACGAAACAGACGCTGATGTAGGGGATCGTGCAAACGATGCGCTGCGCATAAACGGTAAAGACCTAGGCGCTAAAATATTAGGTGAGGGGGGTAACTTAGGTGCAACCCAATTAGGGCGTATCGAATTTGCTGCCAAAGGCGGGCGTGTAAATACCGACTTTATTGATAACGTAGGCGGTGTTGCGTGTTCAGATAACGAAGTAAATATTAAAATTTTACTTAACGGCTTAGTTTCAGAAGGGGATTTAACACGTAAACAACGTGATGAGTTACTTTACTCTATGACCGACGAAGTATCTGAGCTTGTACTTAAAGATTGTTACCGTCAAACACATACATTGTCGATTACTCAGTCTAAAGGTGCATCAACTCTTAAAGAGAAGATCCGCTTTATTCATGCCCTTGAAAAAGAAGGCAAGCTAAACCGTGCAATCGAGTTTTTACCAACTGATGAAGAGTTGGCAGAGCGCGCTGCAGCAGGTAAAGACCTAACACGTCCAGAGCTTTCAGTATTAGTTTCGTACGCTAAAATGGTGCTTAAAGAGTCTTTAGTAACAGATGAAATTACCGAAAACCCTTACTACCGTCAGCTACTAGTTAAGTCTTTCCCGCGTCCACTGCGTGAAAAATTTAACGACGCGATGGATAACCACCCACTGCGAAAAGAAATCATTGCAACAAAACTGGCGAACAATATCGTTAATGACATGGGCTTAAACTTCATGGTACGCATGAACGAAGAGACCGGTGCTAACGAAGCTGAGATCGCAATGTGCTACTCAATTGCGAGTGAGATTTTTGAAATGCGTGAAACCTGGTCATCAATCAGCGCACTAGATAATAAAATCCCAGCAGCAGTTCAAACCGAAATGCTGTACCAATTACGTCGTACTGTTCGTCGTGCAACACGCTGGTTCTTACGTCATCGTAATAAGTCACAAACAATTGAACAAGCTATCGAGTTCTTTGCACCAACGTTTAAAGATTTAAGCGAAAACTTAAATACGTACATGCAAGACAAAGAACACGAATGTTTAACTGGCAAAGCAAATGAGCTAGTTGAAAAAGGTGTACCTAAGCAAATTGCTAAGCGTATTATTGACCTTTCTAGCCTGTTCTCTGTAATGGATATTGCTGAAATAGCGCATAATTCAGGCCGCAGTGTGGCGATGGTATCTAATACCTACTTTAAACTTGGCTCGCGTATGGGCTTACACTGGTTCTTAGATCAAATTACTAACCAGCCTGTTTCTAACCATTGGCAAGCACTTGCCCGTGCGTCGTATCGTGAAGAGCTTGATTGGCAACAACGTACGCTTTCTCATGTTGTGCTAAACAGCTTTGAAGGTGACGAAAACGATGTTGATAATCAAATCGATCAGTGGATGGCCAGCCAAGATCTGCTGCTACAGCGTTGGAAGCAAATGTTAGCTGAATTTAAAACCTCGCAAAGTCACGACTTTGCTAAGTTCTCAGTTGCACTGCGCGAATTAATGTTGTTAAGCCATAACTGTGATACATCAGGAAAATAATTTAGCTTTAATTGGTTATTTATTCAGTAAATAATCAGTTAATTGTTAAAATTGTTATACAATACCTCAGCCTAGTCTGAGGTATTTTTTTGTCTGTAATTTAAAGAGGAACAATTCATGTTTTACGATTTAGCCCGCCGTTTTATGTTCACCCGAGATGCTGAATGGGCACATGAGTTTGCGCTTAATAATTTACGCCGTTTTGCACACACCCCTTTAAACGCAGCTTGGTCACAACAACTACAAAACAAACCCGTTAATTTTTTAGGCCTTGAGTTTAAAAACCCTGTGGGTTTGGCTGCAGGTTTAGATAAAAACGCTGAGTGTATTGATGCCTTTAGCCAAATGGGCTTTGGTTTTGTAGAAGTTGGCACGGTTACCCCGCGCCCGCAAGCAGGTAATGATAAGCCGCGCATTTTTAGATTACCGCAGTCAAATGCCATTATTAACCGAATGGGCTTTAATAATAAAGGGGTCGATAATTTAGTTAATAACGTAAAAAATGCCAAGTACACCGGTATTTTAGGTATTAATATTGGTAAAAATAAAGATACCCCAAATGAACAAGGTAAAGACGACTACATTCATTGTATGCGTAAAGTGTTCGAGCATGCTTCGTATATTACGGTCAATATTTCATCTCCAAATACCCCAGGGCTGCGCGATTTACAATATGGTGCCGCGTTAGATGATTTACTGCAAAGTTTAAAGAATGAACAGCTTGATTTAATTGCCAAGCATAATAAGCAAGTACCTATGCTGGTTAAAATAGCGCCAGATCTTGATCAAATCCAAATTGAGCAGGTTAGCGAGTCACTATTAACTAATCAAATTGATGGCGTAATTGCAACAAATACTACGCTTGAACGTAGTGCAGTAATGGGCCAGCAATACGCCGATGAGGCGGGTGGTTTATCTGGCAGCCCAGTAAGAGAGCGCTCTACACACGTTGTTAGCGAACTCAAACGTTTAACACAAGGTAAATTACCAATTATTGGTGTAGGTGGTATTGATGATGCGCAATCTGCTCAAGAAAAGCTAAATGCAGGCGCAAATTTAGTGCAGGTTTATACCTGTCTCTTATACACATCTGACGCTGCCGACGAATAGAGAGGTGT
>OLGU01000013.1_pt1 | contig 57349 bp, 48 predicted proteins | sample 1609281 | NCBI WGS metagenome assembly OLGU01 (sample SAMN05416705, study PRJEB24817) | seawater metagenome | isolation source: Sea water | place: Canada:Atlantic | collected 2013-07 | reverse complement strand
AGATTGCCTCTTGTCTCGTGGGCTCGGAGATGTGTATAAGAGACAGGTATTAAAATGAAAGTAAGGTCGATAAAAATGAAGCTAGCCACTACAAGCACAGAATAAATTAAAGCCATAAAAAAACCGCCAACTTGATTGCTCAAATTGGCGGTTTTTTATGGTTTTTAAGTAACGAACTTAAATACCTGTATTGGTGGAGCTGGGGGGATTTGAACCCCCGTCCGAAAAGCCTCGACCGTCGGTACTACATGTTTAGTATTGTCATTTAATTAACCTTTAAATCCCGGACAAACACGGTAGATAAAGGCGAGGCCGCTTAGTTTTAACGCTTCAACCCCGGCCAGGGTTTCCGTCGCGATCAGGTGTTAGGGTGACACTCCAAAATCCAGTCCACAAGAATACATGGAAGGAGCGCTAGCCAGCCTAAGCTGCTAGAGAGTAGTTATCGTCGTTTGCGATTACTTTAAATTGCGGCTTTTTTACGAGGCAAACCGCACCTCGACATGCACCTCAGGCTTCTTGAATTCCGTCGAATCCTAATCAGCCCCTGAAATATGAATTTCTTTCAGTAAGGGCAGTATAACTGAGTAAACGACTGATACTCAAGGGGTGTGACACTTTTATTTTAGCTAACTGAATCAACTGAACAGTAAACAAGCACAAGTTTGTAAAAAAGCAAACAAATACTGAACATTTACTTAACATACCGGTCAAGTTGTGCTCAAATAAGGAGTTAAATTTACACTAGCTATAAGGCTTTAGTAGTAAAAGTAATAATCATAATAACAGGCATATTACGTAGGGAATTTATAAATGTCGGTTTTTTTATTTAATGAACAAACGGGTGAGCTGGCGTTATCTGCACACCCTATTGATAATGGATTTCCGGTGACGAGTGCTCAACTTATTGAGCTGCTTGAACAGTCTGATTATTGCGAGTTTGAAGTACTCTCTGGCAATATTGGTAAGTTATTTTCACCGAGTAAAAATTATCAGCAAGAATCATTAGTAATTGCCAAAGCCACGGACGCGAGCATTGTTATTAACGTTGATGAAAAAAACATGGTTGCAGAGGCTACGCTTACCACGGCCAAAGGCGGCGCATTACTCTCAATGGAGGCAGCTCAAGCAGCTTTAGTTAAAGCCGGTGTAAAAAAAGGCATTAGTCCTCGTGCACTTGATACGTTTTTAGGTCAGCAGTTTTCTCACCCTGCAGGTACATCATACAGCGCTATTGTGGCTCATGGCCGAAACCCTAAAGAAGGCAGTGATGCGAGGTTTGTTCGCCTTTGCTCTACAGCGCAAGACCGCGTACTTAGCCCCCAAGCAAAAGAAGGTGGCAAGGTCGATATGAAAGACCTTGGCGCGATTATTACGGTAAAGCCCGGCACCCCTTTAATGCAGCGAGTAGCAGCTACTCCAGGTGAAGATGGCTATACGGTTTTTGGCGATATGATCAAGGCAACGCCTGGTAAAGAACATCAATTACAGCCCTTTGAAGGCACAAAAATAGACCCTAATAACCCAAACATGCTCATTGCCGATTGTAAAGGTGTGCCTGTGGCCTTACCTAGAGGCATGCGGGTTGACGATGTTTTGTGTTTTCATAACGTAGATGTAAGTACAGGCCACGTTGATTTTGATGGCAGTGTAATTATCTCTGGTGATGTAAAAGACGGTATGCGGGTTAAAGCCAATGGCGATATTACTGTATTAGGGTTTGTTGAATCAGGCACGATTGAAAGCCAAAGCGCGGTAACTATTATGCTCGGCGCTATTGGCCGTAAGCGTGAAAATGAAGAAGCATTTACGTGTGAAATTTCAGCCCAGCGTATTATTTCTATTGGCTATGCCCAGTACTGTAATATTAAAAGTGCGCAAGATTTATTTATAGAACGCCAAGCATTACATTGTAATTTAAGTGCAAGGCGCTTAATACGTGTGGGTAAAGCAGGTAACCCTCGCGGCAAAATAATTGGGGGGAATATTCTTGATGCTATGCGTATTGAAACAGGTGAGCTAGGTGCGCCGGCAGGGACTAAAACCCGTGTGTTTTTAGCTCAAAACTGGCATGAACTGCGCTCAAAGCAGTCTCAAATAATTGATTTTGAAAAAGTATTAGCAAGTAAAACATCTGCACTTAAACAAGCTAAAGAAAAAGCGATAAAAATTCCAGTTGCTGCTCAACGCCAACAGCTACTAGATAAAATTGCCGCTAATGAGCAGCATATAAAAACTCGAGCTATGCACGTACAACGTCAAAAAAGATTGGTGAAGCAAAAAATATCTCAGCTATTGGCAACTAGCCGACTTAAAATTAACGAAATAATGCACCCAGGTGTGGAGCTTAAAATAGCAAAAGACACAAAACAGTTTTCGCGTATTTACCCACCCCACTTAGTAAAACTTTCTGAGGGAAAAATCACTCAGTCGTTTTAGTCTCCTCTTCGGTGTTTTCAGATTCTTGGGCGTCACTTTCGGGTAGTGGCGCTAATGGCCAGCCCCCTAGTTCTTGCCAACGATTTACTATTAAACAATATAGTTCTGCTGTGCGTTCTGTATCGTAAAGTGCAGAGTGTGCTTGGCTGTTATCAAACTCAATCCCCGCGGCTCTACATGCTTTAGCCAGTACCGTTTGACCTAAAGCTAACCCTGCAAGCGAGGTTGTGTCGAAACTCACAAATGGATGAAATGGCGTACGCTTAATATTGTTACGCTCAATGGCTGCGTTTAAAAAGCCATGATCAAAGGCGGCATTGTGTGCCACTACAACTGAGCGTTGACACCCAGCAGCTTTTTGCGCTTTACGTACTGCTTTACAAATTTCTTTAATTGCTTCGTCTTCTGGTACAGCGCCGCGCAACGGACTAAACGGGTCTATGCCGTTAAATTCAATTGCGGCTTGTTCAATATTAGCGCCTTCAAAAGGCTCTACATGAAAATGAACGGTATGATCTATGCTGAGTAACCCTTCGTCATCCATTTTTAAAATTGATACGGCAATTTCAAGTAAGGCGTCGGTTTCTTTATTAAAGCCGGCGGTTTCTACATCAATAACAACAGGAAAAAAGCCGCGAAAGCGTTGTGCGAAAAGTGTTTGCTCAGTATTTGCCATAGTCTTCTTGGTTTATGAGGATAAGCTCACTATTATGTCAAAATTGGGGGCTACTCGGCTAGGGCTTTATAAATTATTTAATTAATATATTGTAGGCATGCTATTTGCTTTTAAATAACTGCTAATTGTATTGGCTGTTATTAATTCCCATCGCATTAAATTACGGATACCAGTATGGCGCCTAGAAAATAGCGCAATAACAAGGCGAAATTATTTATAGCTTTGTTTTACATCAGTAAGTTTAACGCAGTGAGCGGGCTATTTAATATGATACGAAGATTATGTTTTTAATTAAGTTGGTATAGAGCCCTACTTTAGCCGTACGCCAAAATATTGGCTTAGTAGATTAACCGGAGCGTTTTATGAAGTGTAAGTTGTTTTTTATTAGCGTAAGCCTTGGCACCGCCTTGATGAGTTATTCATCGCAAGCGGCTATGCGCCAATACAGCGCAAATCAAGATAACTCCAATTGGGAAGTTATAAAAAAAACACGCTTACAGTGCCAATTAAACCACGAAGTGCCCTACTACGGTGAGGCCATATTTAAGGCATCGGCTAGTAAAAACAAAAACCTAACTTTTAATCTAGATATGGTTGTGCGCCCCGACAATTACGATATAGCCGGTTTAAAGGCGGTGCCACCAGCATGGCGTTCAGGCCTGCCCGCGCGTGATATAACCACGATGAAGTTACTTAAAAAGTTTGATGGTGAGCTTGGTAATAAAACCGCATGGGAAATGCTAACTGAACTTGAAAAAGGGTTTCATCCTACCTTTTACTACCAAGACTGGCAAAATAGTGCCGACAAAATTGCCGTTGGTATTTCAAGCGTTAATTTTAAGCAAGCCTACTGGGCGTTTTTACAGTGCCGCGATGAGCTTCTACCATACAGCTTTGAAGATATTTCATTTACTGTAATGAACTACCAATCAAATAGCAGTAAGCTCACTAAAGAGTCGCAAAAGCGCTTAGATAAAATTGCTGAGTATTTAAAAAATGATACCAGTATTGAGTCTATAAATATTGATTCGTATACCGATAGCTACGGTGGTCGTTGGAATAACTTAGATTTATCGCGTAAGCGTGCTAAAGCTATAAAAGATTATATGATCAGCTTAGGTGTTGATGAGGGCAAAGTACAAACCACAGGCCTAGGTGAAAAACGTTTTGTTGATACTAACGAAAATATTTTAGGGCGAAATAAAAACCGTCGTTTAATTATTCAAATAGCAAAAATGTAACCGCCCTAAACTGCTAGCTACCGCTGCGCCGCTTTGTGAGCTTATCGCCAAACTGAAAAAACGTTAGGCTCAAAAATATAATTATGGCTCCTATAATAAGCTCCTGACTTAAAGGCTCGTTATTAAGTAATGCGCCTAGCGCTAATGCAAAACTTGGTGTAATTAAACTACTTAAGGCTACAGTACTGGCGTTTAACTTTTGTAATACATGAAAATACGCTAAAGCCCCTACAATCGAGCCAAAAATACCTAAATACGCAATACTCCATAACGAGCGAGCACTCCAATAATCCATACTTATTTGCCCATCTACCAGCCACCACAGCAGCCCAAATAAAGGAGTAACAAAAACCAGCGCTCCAAAAGTGGTTGCCATAGGGTGAATAGCAATTTTTACACGTTTGATCATCACCCCACTGAGACTAAATAAAGTAACCGCCAATAACACATACATCAGCCCTATGCCCTGAGTTTGTGAGGTTTGTAGCTGGTTATAACTTACAAAATAAAGGCCTATTAATGCACAGCTCAGCGCTATTAATTTAATAGGGCTAAATTTAGGCTCATTAAGTAACCTTTGTGCTAAAAAACCAGAGAGAATAGGCGCAAGGCCAAACACTAACGAAATAATACCTGAAGGTACTGTGGTAGCAGCCATGTAACTTAATGACATACCGCCAAAAATACCCAAACTGGAGTATGCATATAACGTACACGCGTTTTTGCTCCAAGGTACACGAATATTGGCTATAGCAACAATTAACCCAGCAACAAATAAGCCTATAATCATGCGCATTAAAACGGCGAGCGTTGGTGCTACAGTTTCACTGCTCCATACAATACCTAAAGGCGTAGTACACCAAATAATGACAAGTAGTAAATAAGATAATTTAACTGGCACACGCCATTCCTTTGCACTGAGGAGGTAGAAACCCTATTAAAGTAAATTATACGCGCGAAAGTAATACGCAGTACATATATAAACGCCTAAATACAGCTGTAAATTCATAGTTACATTATTATTTACCGGCATTTATTACAAAACTATTTATGTTTTAAGTAACTAGTTATATCTTGAGTGCCTCTCACACATTTTAGGATAGTTAAGTGCTTAAAAATAAAACAATAGGCAGCATGTTAATTGTTGCAGGCACCACCATAGGCGCAGGTATGCTGGCATTGCCAATTGCCTCTGCAGGGCTTGGATTTAATACCGCGCTTGCACTGATAATAGCCAGCTGGTTATTGATGACCTACACCGCTTTATTAATGCTAGAGCTCCACCAATACGCCCCTAGAGATGCAACGTTAAACACTTTAGCAAAGCGCTGGTTAGGAAAACGCGGCCAGTACGTTGCTAACTTTTCGATGATATTTTTGTTTTACGCCCTGTGCGCAGCCTATATTGCTGGGGGTGGCGCGCAGTTGCAGTCGCGTATTAGTAGTGATTTGAGCATAAACATAGCGCCCCAAATTGCCTCTATTGTTTTAGCCATTGTAATAGGTAGCGTGGTTACTTTAGGCACCAGTAAAGTAGATAAACTTAACCGCGTGTTATTTACGATTAAAATTTTAGTACTGGGCTGCTTGTTTTATATGCTTACACCCTATGTACAAGGTAAGCACTTACTTGAAATGCCCGTTGAGCAAGGGCTGATTTTATCTGCCTTACCCGTTATTTTTACCTCGTTTGGTTTTCATGGCTCTATTCCGTCAATTGTTAAGTATGTGGGGCTAGAAACAAAAGTATTGCGTAAGGTAATGATTGCAGGGGCTGCTTTACCTTTAGTGATTTATATTTTTTGGCAACTGCTTAGCCAAGGGATTATGCAGCAAAGTGATTTACTCAATAGTAATGGCTTAACAGGCTTTGTAGAGAGTGTGGCAAGTATTGCGCATAATCCGCAGGTAACAAGCGCTGTTACACTGTTTGCCGACTTAGCATTGGCCACCTCTTTTTTAGGTGTTAGCTTAGGGTTATTTGATTTTTTTGCTGATGCATTTAATAAAGGCGACACCAAATCAGAAAGAATAAAAACCGCACTAATTACTTTTATTCCCCCTTTAGGATTTGCGTTATTTTACCCTCAGGGATTTATAATGGCGCTAGGCTATGCAGCCATCGCCCTTGTGGTATTAGCAATATTTTTACCGGTTTCTATGGTGTATAAGCAGCGTAAATCGGGCCCTCAAACGGGATACCAAGTGCGAAGTGGTAATATGGGATTAGCGGTTGCAGGGCTGTGCGGCGTTGTAATTATTGTCGCCCAATTTATGCAAATGTTGGGATTAGTACCCGCTATTGGTTAATAAAAAACCTAACCCCTTTAGTTTAAAGGGGTTAGTTAAAAATGTTAAAATACCCGAGACTCACCACGGCCTGTAGCCTGAGAAGCTGCTTGTAACTCACCGTTTTTATTTACAATAACCTGCAAATCACCAAAACGGCGCTCATCCAGTGTGTAGCCCATTTTTGTAAGTTCAGCTTGTGTGTTTTCACTGAGCCCTGCATGTGTGTTTTCACTGAGCCCTGCATGTGTTCTGATCACGTTTTTAGGCCATAACTGATGATGAAACCGCGTGCTATTAACAATATCGTTAGCGCCCATGTTAAATTCAACCGCATTTAAAATAGATTGATACACCGAGCTAATAATTGTTGTGCCCCCAGGCGAGCCTGTGACCATTTTAACGCTGTTGTTTTTGAGCAGTATGGTTGGCGACATTGAGCTAAGCATACGCTTTTGTGGCTGAATTTCATTGGCTTTACCGCCGAGCGCACCAAAGGCGTTCATTACCCCAGGTTTAGCGCTAAAGTCGTCCATTTCGTCATTTAATATAAAGCCTGCACCTTCAACCACAACGCCACTACCAAAGCTTAAATTAATCGTTGTGGTATTGGCCACTGCATTACCCATTTTATCAATAATAGAAAAATGCGTGGTTTGTTCACTTTCTTTGAGGCCTGGTTTAATGTTTTCGGTCGTTGAAATAGCTGTTAAAGAAATATCTTTACTGCGCGCTTTTAGGTAATCAATATGAGTAAGTTCAGTCACTGGTACATCAAAAAAGTCCGGATCGCCCAAATACTCTGCTCTATCGGCAAACACACGTTTACCTATTTCAGCAAGTAAATGTACGTATTGAGTAGAGTTATGTACCAGCCCCATTTCACTTTTTTTAAGCTCAAACATTTTTAGCCACTGCAAAATAGCTATTCCGCCAGAGCTAGGCGGTGGAGAGGTTAATACTTCATAACCGTTCCAGTTAGCTTTAATCGGCGTGCGCGACACAGCAGTGTAATTAGCCAAATCAGTTTCGTTAATAATGCCGCCGTGCTGGTGCATAAAATTGGCAATAATACGGGCCGTTTCGCCTTTATAAAACCCGTCTTGGCCGTTATCTCTTATGCGTTTTAAAGTAGCGGCTAGCTCAGGCTGTTTAAAAATCTGATTTGCTTTTATATCTGCAAAATAGTGTTTAAAATTTACATTTATATTTTGTTTGTCTAAATGAGCAATGTATTGTGCGACCCCTTGAGCCAATTTGGGCGGCACTTTAAAGCCTTGCTCTGCTAAGGTAACCGCTGGCTGTACTAATGTTTTCCATTTTAATGTGCCGTGTTTTTGATGGGCTAGCCACATACCGGCTACGCTCCCTGGTACACCACTTGCGTGAATACCATAAATTGACTTGTTTTTAATTACATCGCCCTTGGCATCTAAATACATATCTCTGTGCGCTGCTTGGGGAGCCGTTTCGCGATAGTCTATAAAATCGCCTTTTCCCTCTTTTTGTATAAGCATAAAGCCTCCCCCGCCAATATTTCCGGCTTCGGGAAGCGTTACCGCTAATACAAATTGCGCAGCAATAGCCGCATCAACGGCATTTCCACCTTGTTCTAAAATAGCTTGTGCTGTATCTGCACTAAACGAGTCAGGCATTGCGACAGCGCTTTTAGTAACTTGCTCCGCCTGCACGCTAAATATACAAAATTGTGCAATCAACACACTCTTAACAATGAGCCGGCTTGGTCGAAAGAATAACCCCATAAAACATCCTTACTTTATTATTTGAATCTCGCTTGGCTCATTTATGCATACCATAGAATGTTAGGTCAATGTTTATACAAGTAATTTTTTGTATGCTATAACGCCTTTGCGTATAAAACGGCATCCAAATCGCCTTGTTCATCAGTGTGTATATAGTTTTTGACCCAGCTAAACCCCAGCTTTTGCATGACGCTAATTGAGGCTTTATTATCGGCCAGTGCCATTGCTGATAGTGTTTTTATCTCTGGCTGCATTTTTAAGGCGTTACATAATGCACTAGCCGCTTCCGTTGCATAACCCTGTCCCCAACTAGATTGCTTAAAGCGCCACCCTATTTCAATATTTGTAAAATCGGGAGTTTGAGTAAAAAAGTGCATAGGCCTAATCAGCACCCACCCTATAAAAGAGTCCTCTTTTTTAAGAGTGATTTTCCACAGCCCCCAGCCTTTGTTTACATTTTTATAAGCAAGCATTCTGGGGATCCCTATTTCTTTAATTTGTTTTAATGTCGAAGGCGTTCCCCGGTTTATGTATTTCATTACCGCGGGGTCTTGATCTAGTTCATGCAGCAGCGGCCAATCGTGTTCATTCATTAATTTGAAATTTAAGCGTGTTGTTACAGGTGTGTTCATCTTCGCTGTTCTATTATTAAGTGGAATTAATTATTTGTCTCTAAGGAGAGATAGCACATGAACAAATTAGCAGGTTTAGCTTTATTAGGCACTTTAATTACACTAACGGGCTGTGAAGATGCTCAGGAAGTACAAGAAGGTGCAAAAGATAAAAGCGCGCAAATGCAAGAGCAGCTTGGTGATACATGGAACGATGTAAAAGATAAAGCCACAGAGCTTAAAAATGATGAGTCATTAAATGAGCTGCTTGAACAAAGTAAAGCAATGGGCTTAGACATGTACGACGATGGCAAAGAGATTGCCGTTGATGCATGGATAAAAAGCAAAGAAGCAGCCGGTGAATTAACCGAAAAAACAAAGCAAAAAGCGCAAGAAATCGCTGAAGAAATTGAAGAAGCGCGTGAAGAACATGCTGAAAAACAGTAATATTATTGATACTAATTCATTTAATTAAGTAATTTGCTTTGAGGTAAAAACATCGTTTAGTAAGTAAAAAATTGCTATTTAGGTGTGCTTAACAAGCATTTTTAACGCGCTTAGCGTGGGGCTTAGCCCCTTAAAATACTTAATTATTATTGCTGATTGGTATTAAATAGTATTTACAAAAAAAGGCTGCAAATAACATTATTTGCAGCCTTTTTATTTATGCGCTTATTACTATAATTAAATCGCTTCTTCGTCTTCTTCTGCAGTGCGTATACGTACTACACGCTCAACATCTGTGACAAATATTTTACCATCACCAATTTTGCCTGTTTGCGCTGTTTTTACTATTACTTCTATAGCGCGTTCAACATCTTCATCGGTTAGCACAATATCAAGTTTTACCTTAGGTAAAAAATCCACCATGTACTCAGCGCCACGGTAAAGTTCTGTGTGACCCTTTTGACGACCAAAACCTTTTACTTCACTTACAGTCATACCCGTAATACCTACATCTGATAGGGCTTCGCGTACGTCGTCTAACTTAAACGGTTTGATGATTGCTTCTATTTTTTTCATGCTCACTACTTATTAAAGCTTTAGTTGCCTCGATTTTAGACAATCATGGAGTTCATAGCAAACAAAGCAATTGAATTCGATGATAAAACAACCAAGCGTGGTATAATTATTTATAAGTCTGAATTATAAATCTTTCTCAACTAGCTATAATAATAACAAATGTAGTAGGTATAAATAATATGAAAAAATTCCAAACCGGTTTAACTTTATTAGAGCTCATGGTGGCAGTAGTCATAGTAGGTATTATCGCCTCTATAGCTCTTTGGGACAGTAGCGATATGCTTGAAGAAAACCGCGCTGAGAATTTTTTGCTTGAGCTAAAACGCAATATTAGCTTTGCTCGTGCCCAAGCCGCCAGTACAGATGAGATTGTTATCATATGCCCAGCTCCTATAAATCAAGTTGAGAGTAATCGATACTTTAAATGCCAGAGCTCTTGGGGGGGGGAGTCCATAATTACTCTCTTTGTAGATACCAATAATAACGGAATATATAACTGGCAAAAAGACACTATTTTACGCACAATGGAGCAAATAAATAGTATCGACAAGGTTAAATTTACTGGGAATAGTAGCCTTCGCTTTAATACTAGTGGGCGCATTACAACAACCCTAAGCAACAGCGATAACTTTTCTGGCTTTGTATATTGCCCCAATAATGATAATCAAAACAATAAAGCGCTAAATGTATCAGTATCTGGCACTGCTTTTTACCTTGGTGACACCACCGAGGATTGTGATTAAAAAACAGACAGTCATATCTTGTCATATTCGTATCATTTACTACACTGAGCTAATACATTTTTTAATTCAGGGCTTCAGGGATGAGGTTATCTACCCAAACTCAGGCTGGCTATACGCTTTTAGAATTAATGGCATCTATTGCTATTGTGAGTATTGTTAGCCAAATTTCTCTATCGGTTTTTCCTGATTTTTTAGCAAAAACCCGAGCCGACAATCATGTTAGTTTGCTACACAGAAACATTAATTATGGCCGCCTTTACGCCATTGAAAATGGCACTTATGTTACTTTGTGTGCTTTAAAAGATAATCAATGCACTAAAGATGAGTGGGATGGGAAAATGTCGCTGTTTATTGATAATGACAAATCTACCTCATTAGACACCGACGACTTATTAATAAGCACATTTGAAAAAATCCATGATGCAGATTCTATTCAATACCCCCGAAGTGCAATTACCTTTCGGCCCGACGGCTCTTTAAATGGTTTTCAAAATGGAACATTTATATATTGCCCAAATAAAGATAAAGCCAACCTTGAGGGGCTGGCTTTATCTGTCAGTCAAACAGGCCGTATACGTATTAAATCAACTGATAAATGTCAGAAAAAGTAGCTCGAACTATCGGCCCCAACAATAACCAACATCGGAATCTCCTTTAGTACCTTCTGCACCTTTTAAACCGATATCAGTAATTGAAAGCTCTTTACAATCAGTATCCCCTTTTACAGCACCCGCAATAGGTTTTGCAGTAATTGTAAACGTATTATCGTCATCACCCACATCAATCGACAGCTTAAAATGGCCGTTTTCTGTGGTTTCTTGTATACCTAAGTCTGAGAATGTCTCTGTGTACTCACGATTATCTACAAAGTACTGCTCTTGTTTGTTTGCAGCGTCTAAAAGCGCCGCTGCGGCCTCGGCTCGAGAAGAGCGTTTTACATACTCAGTATAATTAGGCAGTGCTATTGAGGCTAAAATACCTACAATAGCTACGGCTATCATTAACTCTATCAACGTGAATCCGCGTGCTTGTTTATTCATTAACATTCCTTAATCATCAATTTCATCATTTTCTTCACGTTTATAAATATAGGTTTGTTGGGTTTTAAAGCCAAACCCTACACTATCATCGTCACTCACTAATTGTACGGTACCATCTACAACCGTTAAGCCTGGGCCCATTATTTCTACTGGCTTCATTGGGTTTTGTGCATCTTCGCCTTTTATTCCCGGCCCAATTAGGTAAAACTGGCTTTCTTCGGTCACTTCAATGGTTGGGTTATCATCACAAAAGCCGTCGCCATTTCCATCAGCACAAGAGGGGCCTTCACCAAAGTACAATTGTGGTGTATCAGGTACATCATAGCTAGTGGTAAACTTTAAGTCGTCATATACCTTGGTGCCATAATGTAAATGGAACGCATACAACGAGCCGCCACCGCCACTTAACGAACATTGGTTCTCTGTAGAGGTTTCTGATGATGGAGTAAAGCTTGTATAGTAAGCGACACCGCCCACCACTGTGGCTGCTGCTAAAGATTTTTCGCCTGTGCCTAATTCATAGCGCCAGCCTTTAAATTTGGCTAAATCGACTTCTAAATCAACAAACTCATCTACATCATCAAGTGCATTACCAAACGGGTCGCTGTTCATTAGCATTAAATCTGCTGGTTTAATCGCTGTAGGGGCGCTAGTGAATGACTGAGTTACTGTATTTTCATCTCTTATCATAAACAGCTGATCGTCTTCATTTGTACCTGTTGGTTTTGAGCGATTTCCGCTGCCTATTACAATAGCGTCATACGGCGTATCTAAACGTGTAATCACTGTTTCACCATTAATCGTTGTTTCACTTACTTTGCTATAAAGTGTACGTGCCACCAACGGCTGGTAAAAAAAGCGACGGTCTTGGCTTGCTAAACTGCTACCTAGTTCTGCAAGTTTAAAGTGCGTAAAATTACTGGTGCTTGTGCCTGGCATGTCTATACGCCAAATATCGCCCCCGGTATCGGCAGCATAAATTCTGTCAATGTAACCATCGTAATCTGAATCAAGCGTAGATACATTTGCTGCAATCGAGTGCTTACCTTTAAATCCATTTTCGTTTGGGGTTAAAGCCCACACTTTTTTACCTGTTTCAGCTTCTACTATATAAATACCGCGACCAACAGAGTCTTCACTTCTTACCACGGCATCTTTATTTGTATCGTACCCTGCTCCAAAGACGAGTAATGGCTTATCACCAAATGCTTTTATGTACGCTATCTGGGGTTTTGACCACGTTTGAGCTAGCTCTTTAAAATCGCCAGTACCGCCTTCTATAGGGTTATCCCATAGTTTTTTAGGCTGATCGGGGTTAGTAATATCAAAGGCGTAATAGTTTTTCCCACCACGGCGCATACCTGCAAATGCCCACACGTCGTCACCATCGCTTGCATCAACAATACCATCGTTAATGCCTTCGTCATTTAAGCTTTTATCACTAAAGTAAACACTGATTGGGCCGTCCATCCCGTAGAGTTTACCGGTGTCTTCATTGCGTAAAGGCTTAATAATATCGTAAAGGTCAGAGGGAATGAACGCCCAGCTTTCGGTCACTTGGTTATTGGTATCATCGTCTTTAAACATATGTAAAAAGCCGGCATTAGTACCAATCAATATACGTATGTCGTCATTGCCATAGTCGATTGCTACGGGCTTAGAATGTAAAGGGTCGCCAAAAATATCGCTGCGTTGATCGGTGTTTGAGCCATCGTTATCTTCATCGTCAACATCTATCCCCATTGCCCATTTTATATCTGAACTAGCTAGGCTAATCGGGTTATTGGTGACTAAATCTAAAATATCGCTCACAATATTAGTAGTAAACTCAACTATATCGCCTTGCTTATCTGTATAGAGGTTGCGTCTATCTTCAGCTGGAGTCCCTGTGAGCGTAGCTAAATGATAGTTTACGCCCCCTTGTGCAACTAAGTTACCATCGGCAGACTGGCCATCTGGCAGCCAAAACGTTTTAGCATCTGTGTCTATTAAGCCATCAGAATCAAGCGCTGTATTATCTTCAGAGTCAACTATTTCACTGCCTGATACTTTTAATTTTTTTAAATTCCCACCCCATCGAGTGTTTGTTTCTGGGTAAAACATGGCAAAGTAAATAGCATCACGGCTACGTGTTTGGTCTACGTTGTTACTCGCAACTGAAGGCGAAGAAAAACTATCGTTAACTTCACGAATGCGAGAAATAGCGCTATTTAGCGAGTTAGAAAGCTCATCGGGTGTACTTGCAGGTAAGTTTTCACCACCACCTAATAAAGCTGTTTGCCGCAACAACTCTTGCCCTTCGTCACTCATGCCTGACCCAAAACCTATGGTGTATATGCGGCCTGTTTCATGAATATCAGGTGTTGATGGATACAAATCAACTGTCGTATTACTGGTGCCATGAATTATTTTAGCTAATTGATGCAAATAATTATTATAAACGTAGTCCCCCTCGACCAAAGGTTGCCCAAAATAATTATTGTGTATTGCGCTTATTGAAGCATCACTGCCATTATCGCTATTTTCGTTAATGTAACGTCTTCCCCAACGATCATATACATATCGGGGTGAAGGGTCTCCATCCGTCATGTAAATTATATTTACTGAATTATCACAACGTTTTGCCTCTGCATTTGAGTCAGCGAAAGGGGAAATATAGTTATAACTATATGTATTTTCCCACTCGTTCCAACATCTCCATCTATTACATTTACGAACACGCTCTCTTCCAGTTAATACTTCGTTTTCGATTGAGGTGTCTCTATCTGATTGATCTATTGGCTCCGCATACTCTAAACCGCCACCTGTAATATACAGATATGCTTCCCACAGAGTCTCGGCTAATGGCGTCCCCCCATTAGCAGGAAGCCTGTCGATTGATGAAGTAATATCCGAGTGCGGGCTTCCTATGCCTTCAACCACATAGCCACCAGCTGTTCCTACAAAACGCATTAAGCCGAAATCGATCCCTTCATTGTCATTCACTACTTTTTTCATTGCAGTCTTTGCAGCAGCAAGACGGCTATCTGGGCAAGGAATATACAGGTTACTACTTTCATTGAAACCACAACTAAGACCTGTGTTAGATGAAAACGCCATACTGCCTGAGGTATCAAATATAAGTAAAACCCTTGGCTTTTCTTCCACATCTACATCGTGGTTTACATAAAGCTCTATGTCTTCAGCCAATGCTGAGGCGCTCAGTGCTAGACCAAGTAAAGAGACCAATGGCTTATTAAGATTAAATTTCATTTTAAATCCCCTTACTTATACTGGCCATTTCTTGAGCTACACCTGTTACAATTGTAAGTTCGTGCTTTGCTTTAGAGCCATATTGAATAGTGGTAGAAATTTGCAGCATGTTACACGATATACCGGCAGTAAAATTAAATCGGCGTGGGCACTCTAAATCAAGCGCCCCCTGATTTAGGTTTATCATTTTGCTTTGCATATCGTCGTGCGTGGCTATTACCATCCCTTCATCATCTGCGCCTGCATGAGTTGATACTTCATCTGGCGTTAAAAAAAACTGATTAGCAGCACCTTTGCTTGCCTCATCAGAAATCATTCGCTGTACTTCTCCAATAAGCTCATTTTCAGCGACTTCTCGCTCTTGAGCTGCATTGGTAATTTTTATATCTACACTACTGCTGCTCATTAATGTAACGGCAATTCCCGTTACAGCAATGACCATAATAAGGGCTGTAATAAGCACAACACCTTGTTGTTTGCTTGCGTGTTTACTTAGATACGCCATAAATTTGCTCCCACGTTATTTAAACGAATAGTGGTGGTGAATACTGTTCTTCTGTAAGTATCGGTAAAAGTGAGCTCTCGGGAGTCTTCATCTTCACCTAAAATATATGTTTGATTTTTTATTTTAAGGCCCGGATCTGGTTGCAATGCTCTAACTAATAAAAAAACCTGCACTGTTAGAATACTTTTGCGGTTTTCCCAGTCAGAGTGCTGCATGTCCTCAATGCTTCGGTACGAATCAACACGGCTATCACTGTCTGTATCTAAACCAAATACAAAGCGCATGTTTTCAACGCCCTCCATTATGGTTTCGGCCTTCATGCTGGCACCATTTAAGCGTTTACGCATTAATGCAGGTACTGTAAGGCTTTTATTATTTACTGTATAAGTTTGCTCTGCGAGGTAATAAACATGATGGCTATAAGGCCACACCGTGGCATTAACATTTAAACTCCCCGAATCTACAGCGCCTCGAGCAAACTCAGCGCTTTCTTGCTCAGCTATAAAATAGTTTTCATCCGCTTGTGTTTCATTAGTGGTGCCATTTACGGTGAGCTGCTCACCTTGTAAAAACTTGATTTGTAAAATGTCAGTCCCTGCAATTGGCTTACTTATACAATTAAGCTCGCTTGTTGAACTGGCTTCTTTTGCATAAATAGTTCTGAAATTGCTTGAAGATGCTAAATCCGGAAAGCTGCCGTTATTAAGCCCTTCAAAACAATCACCACTGGGGGTAGGTAACGTTTGTGTGTTTGCTGCAGTAAACGAATCATCATAATAAGTTCCCCAAAAGCCCACCTGCTCAATATCACGCTGCATAATATTAATGGCTAAGCGACCTGACTCTTGTAACTCGCCTATTGTCATTGTGTCTTTTGTGGTTACTTTCATGCCAATATAGGTAAACATCACCCCACCTAAAATAAGCCCACCAATAAATAATGAAATCATCATTTCTATTAGTGTAAAACCTTTATCTCTCATGTTAGCTCCTTAGGTATATATAGCTATTTAATGCAACCAAACGGCGTTTTTTATCGTCAGTACCGCATTTAAGCGCTTTGGTTTCATCATTGGCATTAAACTCTTGGCGGCCTTGCCAAGACACTATTACTTCAATATTAAACCCACGCCCACCCGTACCTGCTGCAGCCGTAGGGTTTATACATACAGTGGCATCATCGAGAGAACCGGTGTTTTCGCGTGCACGAATGGCTCGTTTCCATTGCTGTAAATCAAGAGCTGCAACTTGCGCTGCAGTGCATGACCCACTAAAACAAGCCGTAGAGGTAGACGTTGATGTTTTACTGGTGAAAGTTTGCGTATATAAAGTAACTAGCTGTGCGGTATCATTTGCTCTAATGCGCTGAATAATATCATTTCCTAACGCCACCGCGGCTGCGCGCTGCATAGAGTCAAAGCTTGCCTGCTTAGCTTTTGCTTGCAGTGCAACTGCGCCTAGTAAGCCAAAGCTTAAAATAATAAACGCAATCAGCACTTCAATTAAAGTAAAGCCTTTTTGAGGTTTTTTGTGAGGTGAATGCATAGTAAAAACCAAATAAATTTTATCTGATTATAAGTTTATGCATTGAAAATGTAGATGCAATATATACTAGGACAAGCGGTTAAATTTGTTGATAAACGGTTAACAGCATCAAACCAATTGAGCTTTGAGGATTAAAGTTACTCTATCTGGGGGCGATTTAACTCCAGCGCAATGCTGCTAATTTAATGGGCTCAATAACGGCCTCTGCCTTACTTAAAAAGCCAAGCAACCTACTACAAATTCAACCTAAAATATAACAGGCTCTAACATAGCGCATTTTTTACTGTTTTTAGCTCTCGCCTACTTACGCTTAATTGCTCCTTACATCCGGCTAGTTCTACGCTATGTACACCAGGGCTTTGAGTATGCAAGGCAACAAGCTTTTGTTTGTTTATGAGCGTATTTCTGTGAATACGTAATAATTGCGTTGAGAAGCGTTGCTCAAGTTGTTTTAAGCTTTGTTCAATTAGGGCCTCGCCCTCTTTAAATACCATATTGGTGTATTTTTCTTGGGCATTAAAGTAATACACTTGATCAAGTTCAATACTTTTTATTGTACCACCAAGCTGATAACTAATTTTTGTAGATTGCTGCTTTTGCATATGCGCTTTATTTAAACGCCCTACTTGCGCTAACACTTTATTTAATGCCTGTTCAGTAACGGGTTTTACTAAGTATCCTGCGGCACTGAGCTGTAGCGCATCAAGTGCATGCTCGGGGTAAGCCGTTACAAATACTATTGCCGGTGGCACGCTCAGCGTATTTAGTTGCTGTGCTACTTCTAGGCCATTAATACCCGGCATATCTATGTCTAAAAAAACCAAATCGGGATGAACCTGCTTGATAATAGCAAGCCCCTGCGCGCCGTTATCACCTTCGCCTTTAACTAAAATATGCTCGTTGTGCTGCAGTAGCCGCTTTATTCTAGCGCGAGCTAGCGGTTCATCATCAATAATTACAACATTCATTGGGGGTTCTCAAACTGCTTAGGGATCACCACTTTTACTCTAAATACATCCTCTTTTTGTGTGATCGTTAGTTGTGCTTTTTCTTTGTAATATATAAACAATCGTTGGCGAATATTTTCAAGTGCCATGCCGTTATTTGGTCTTTTTAACGCCTCATTATGAGTGATAGGGTTAGAAACAATCAATGTTAAATACCCTGTTGTTACGTGTAGCTCTACACTAATAACGGCCCCTGTTTCACTGGGCTCTACCCCATGGCACACCGCATTTTCTATTAACGGCTGAAAGGTTAAGCACGGAATACTAATATCTGGTAAATCAGCAGGCACTTGCCAATTAAGCTTTAAACGACTGCCAAAGCGCCAGGTTTCCAGCGCAACATATTGTTTTGATAAGGTCAGCTCATCTTCGAGAGAAACGCGCTGCCCCGAGCGCATAGCCGCTTGCGACAACGCCGCAAGCGCAAGTATTGCTTGCTCTGCAGCATCGGCATCATGATGTGTTAGCTCGGCGGCGGTATTAAGGCTATTGTACAAAAAATGAGGGCGAATTCTGGCTTGCAAAGCATCAAGCTCCGCGCGTGAGAGCGCTTTTGTTTGCAGCTCTTTTTCAAAATAAATCAGTAAAAACTGTACAAATAAAGCCGTGATCAAAAAAACAATTAAGCAGTTTCGTAATACAAAATAAATACTCGTTTCATTATTTGTAATATCTAAAAAATAGCGGGCACACAGCACACTAAATAAAGCGGTACTGACTAAAAAGGAAATAAAAAAAGCAAAAAGTTGGGTGGTTTGCGGCTTTTTTTGTAAAACGCCCCGAAAAGAGTATAAAGCAGAAATACTGACCAAAACGGTCATATGAGAAAATAAACTAATTACGCCAAGGCTTTGCCAGCTATCCCCTTCAACAAAAGGAGCAAACGCTAAGATAGTAGCAACAACTTGGGTAACAATAAGCGTGGCAAGTACCCCGCGCTCATTAAAAAGAGCCGAAAAAAGCAATGTTTCACCTTGCGGCAACTTGCTCATAACGGCTCTCCTTGTAATCTAAATAATTAATTTATATAGATTAACGCAGCTCAACAGGAACGGCAAATACGATATTCTCTTCTTCACCTGGGTTTTCAACTACCTGCTTGCCGCCTAGCTCTTTTAAGCGTGCAATAACTTGCTGTACAAGCACTTCTGGCGCAGAAGCCCCCGCAGTTACTCCCACAGCGTTAGTTTCGCCAAACCACTGTGCTTCAACATTTGTTGCATCATCGATTAAATAAGCAGTTGTGCCCATTTTATCTGCAAGTTCACGTAAACGGTTAGAGTTAGAGCTGTTTTTTGCCCCCACAACTAATAGCACATCTACTTTGTCTGCTAAATCACGCACAGCATCTTGACGGTTTTGTGTCGCATAGCAAATGTCATCTTTGCGCGGGCCATCAATTGCTGGGAATTTTTCGCGCAGCGCATCAATTACATCTGCAGTGTCATCTACTGAGAGCGTTGTTTGGCTACAATAAAATAGGTTATCAGCATTTTTAACGTTAAGTTTGGCAACATCTTCTGCGGTTTCTACAAGGTAAATACCACCGTCGTTATTGTCATACTGCCCCATAGTACCCTCAACTTCTGGGTGACCATGGTGACCAATTAAAATACACTCAATACCTTTACGGCTCGCACGCGTTACTTCCATATGCACTTTAGTAACTAATGGGCATGTTGCGTCAAACACTTTTAAATCGCGGCGTTTAGCTTCTGAGCGTACTGCTTGCGATACACCGTGGGCGCTAAAAATAACAATGCTGTCATCAGGTACTTGGTCTAGCTCTTCAACAAATACGGCACCACGGTTTTTTAAGCCATCTACTACGTAGCGGTTATGAACAACCTCGTGGCGTACGTAAATAGGCTTTTCAAAAATATCTAAAGCGCGCTCTACTATGCTAATTGCACGGTCTACCCCTGCACAAAAGCCTCGCGGGTTCGCTAATAAAATATCCATTAGCCTTGCACCTCAATAATATCTACTTCAAACGTTAAACGTTGGCCTGCTAACGGATGATTAAAATCTATAGTAACCGACTCACCTTGTACTTCGCGTACCAGTCCTGGCAGCTCAGTACCATCTGGCTGAGTAAAGGCAATAATTGCGCCGACTTTAGCTGGCGTTTCTGCACCAAATTTACTGCGTTCTACATAGTAAATATTATCTGGATTAGGTTGGCCAAAGGCGTCCTCAGGCTCTAATTCAAACGTTTTGCTTTCGCCTGCACTTAAACCTAGTAAGCACTTTTCAAAATTAGCCGTTAAGCTGCCATCACCCATCGTTAACTTGGCTGGTTTACTATGCACCTTGGTTGAGTCTGCGGCAGAGCCATCTTCTAGTTTAATAGAAAAGTGAAAAATAACCTCTGAGTTTTCACCAATTACAGCTTGGCTCATGCTTTATGCTCCTTCGGACTTTCGCCTGTAAAGGCATCAAATAATAATAATGCGGCACCAATACAAATTGCACAGTCGGCAATATTAAATACTGGAAAATGCGAGTTTTTATAAAACACATGTATAAAGTCAATTACATAACCATAAGCAACACGGTCATATAAATTACCAATAGCGCCAGCAAGCACTAACGCATAAGCACTACATAATATTTTATTTGTCGCTGGTAAACGCTTTAACCACCACACTAATAGCGCACTAATAGCAATGGCAATAAAACTTAAAAACCAACGTTGCCAGCCACCCGCTTCACTTAAAAAGCTGTAGGCCGCTCCATAGTTATGTACGTAGGTAATACTAAAAACAGGCAGTAAATTAATCGACTCTTGATAAGCCATGGTATTTACAACAAGTGTTTTAGTGGCAAAGTCTATTACAAGCAGTAATAGACTTAACCAAAGCCACACTAAACCACTTTTTTGGGCTAGTTTGCTCACTGAGTAAAGCTCCTAAGCGAATTGACGCTTTTCACCTTCGCCGTCAACATTGCTTACACAACGACCACAAATTTCAGGGTGTGCAGGCTCTGAACCTACATCATCGCTGTAATGCCAACAACGCTCACATTTAGTTGCATCTGTGGCTGCTACGCTAATGTACAAACCTTCAATTTCGGTTGTTTGTGTATCACTTGGCTGGCTATCTACTGCAGATACAGTGACCGCAGACGTTAGTAATACAAAACGCAGTTCATCACCTAATGCTGCTAACTTATCAGCCAGTGCTTTTTCGGCGTATAAGTTAACGCTTGCTTGTAACGTTGCGCCAATTACTTCTTCTTTACGGGCTGCTTCTAGTACGCGGTTCACTTCGTCACGTACATTTAGAATCGCTTGCCAGTCATCGTTGCTAAATTGGCTGTTTGTCGGTGCGTGTAAACCGTCGTACCATACCGATGTAAATACGTAATCGCTACGCTCGCCCGGTAGTGCTTCCCAAATTTCTTGAGCTGTAAAGCTCATAATTGGTGCCATCCAACGAGTCATTGCTTCAGCAATATGATAAAGCGCAGTTTGACAAGAACGACGTGCATGGCTGTCGCTTTTTGCTGTGTACTGGCGGTCTTTAATTACATCTAAGTAGAACGAACCAAGCTCACCTGTACAGAAGTTCATTAGCTTTTGCGTTACTAATAGCATTTGGTAGCTATCGTAGGCTGCTAAAATTTCTTCTTGTAATTGGGCTGCACGGCCAACAATCCACTTATCAAGCTCAACCATATCATCAACAGCAACTTGGTCTGTTTTTGGATCAAAACCACTTAAGTTAGCTAATAAGTAACGGCTAGTGTTACGAATACGGCGGTAACGATCTGCAGAGCGTTTAAATATTTCATCCGATACCGTCATTTCGGCGGTGTAATCGGTAGAAGCTACCCATAAACGTAAAATGTCAGCGCCAAGTTTATTCATCACGTTTTGTGGTGAAATAACGTTACCTAACGACTTTGACATTTTGCGGCCGTTTTCATCTACGGTAAAGCCGTGCGTTAGTACTTGCTTGTAAGGTGCGTGACCGTTAATAGCAACTGAGGTCATCATTGATGACATAAACCAACCACGGTGCTGATCAGAACCTTCTAGGTATAAATCGGCTGGGCCAACTAACTCTTCTCGTGCATCAACAACACATGCATGTGTTACGCCCGAATCAAACCATACATCTAACGTATCTTGTACTTTCATGTATTGCTTGGCATCTTCTTCGCCTAACAACGTGGCAGGCTCTAGGTCATACCATGCTTGAATGCCTGATTTTTCTACCAGCTCTGCAGCTTGCTCAATAAGCGCTTGCGTATTTGGGTGTAAAGCACCAGTGTCTTTATCAACAAATAAAGCAATTGGCACACCCCAAGTACGTTGGCGTGAAATACACCAATCTGGGCGACCTTCAACCATGTTCGCAATGCGGCTTTCGCCCCACTCTGGCAACCATTGGGTGTTTTTAATTTCGCTTAACGAGTCTTGACGTAAGTTAGCCTGATCCATGCTTACAAACCACTGCGGTGTAGCACGGAAAATTATAGGTGTTTTGTGGCGCCAACAATGCGGGTAGCTATGCGTAAGCGCATGATGATGCATTAAAGCACCGCGCTCTGTTAGTACGTCAATTACACTGGCATTTGCTTTAAATACATGCTGACCAGCAAATAATTCTGTATCAGGCAGGTAAACGCCATTCGCGCCCACAGGGTTTGCTACTTCAAGATTGTAATTTAAGCCTGCCGCGAAATCTTCTTGGCCATGGCCTGGCGCGGTATGTACCACACCCGTACCTGAGTCAGTAGTAACGTGGTCTGCTACAATTACCGGTACATCAAAATCGTAAAATGGGTGAGCAACGTGTAAGTTTTCAAGTGCTGCACCTTTAACATAACCTAGTACGTGGAAATGATTAAAGCCATAACGGTCCATTGCATCTTTAACAAGCTCTGAGCCTAAAATTAAACGTTGCTGTGAGCCTTCATCATCTACTTGTACTAAGGCGTACTCTAAATCTGCATGCACTGCTACCGCACGGTTAGCGGGTAAAGTCCACGGCGTTGTAGTCCAAATAACAGTACCTACACTGCCTTGGCCTTTATGGCCATCGGCTAAATCAAAGGCATTAACAACCGCGTCTTGATCTGCAAATGTAAAACGTACGTCAATGGCTGGAGATTGCTTATCTTGGTACTCTACTTCGGCCTCTGCTAATGCAGAGCCACAGTCTGTACACCAATGCACAGGCTTTGCACCTTTATGAAGGTGGCCATTTTTAATAATACGACCAAGCACACGAATAGCGTTTGCTTCAAAGTCATAGTTCATTGTTAAGTAAGGTTTGTCCCAATCGCCAAACACACCTAAACGTTTAAAGTCTACTTTTTGACCTTCAACTTGCTTTTTAGCGTAAGCACGGCATTTTTCACGAAACTCGCTCGCGGTTACTTTAACGCCTGGCTTACCTACTTTTTTCTCAACCATTAACTCAATTGGCAAACCATGACAGTCCCAACCAGGCACATAAGGTGCATCAAAGTCAGATAAAGTTTTAGACTTAACAATTATGTCTTTTAAAATTTTATTTACTGAGTGGCCTAAATGGATATCGCCGTTTGCATACGGAGGGCCGTCATGCAAAATAAAGGTCTTTTTACCTTTTTTAGCGCTGCGAATTTGACCGTACAGGTCGTCTTCATACCATGCTTTAAGCATTTTTGGTTCACGTTGTGCCAAATTGCCACGCATTGGAAACTGTGTTTCCGGTAAATTCAAAGTATGTTTGTAGTCGCTCATTAATCCTACTTTCCGTATCTATCGGCTACCTAATTTAAACCAAAACACTGTTTTGCGGCGGCAACATCGGTTGCAATTTGTGCCGTTAACTGTGTTAATGTCTCGAATTTTTTCTCATCGCGAAGTTTTTTTATTAACTCCACGTGCATAAACTGTCCATATATATCTTGTGCAAAGTCAAAAAGATGAACTTCTAACAAAGCACGAGTTCCATTAAAAGTGGGCTTATTACCAATATTGGCTACCCCATAAACGTGTTTTCCGGCAATGTTTGCTTTTACGGCAAACACCCCATTTACAGGGCAAACTTGGCGTTTAAGCGCTATATTTGCAGTTCGAAAACCAAGCTCTCGCCCTCTTTTCCAACCATGTATTACACGCCCTGAAATAGCATAATTATGCCCTAGCATTAACTTAGCATTTTCTAAGTCGCCTGCGGCTAATGCTTCACGTATTAGTGTGCTGCTTACTCTAGCATTTAATTGGCGAAAACTCGCGGTGCTTTTTACATCCATGCCCGCTTGTTTGCCCATACTGAGCAGTAAATTAAAATTCCCTTGGCGCTGTTTACCAAATTTAAAATCATCACCTACTGTGAGTGCTTTAACGCCTAGCTTTTTAATTAAAATATCACTAACAAATTGCTCAGCATGCATATTGGCAAATTGTTGGTTAAAGCTAATACAAATAACCCGCTCAATACCTAAGTTACTTAGTAATCTGAGTTTGTCGCGTAACCGAGTAAGTCGAGCTGGCGCATTGTTTTTAGCAAAAAACTCTTGCGGCTGCGGCTCAAATAACATCACAGTACTGGGTAAGTTATGTGCTTTGGCATCCGCTAACAGCCCTTTTAACACTTCGCCATGGCCTAAATGCACACCGTCAAAATTACCAATAGTCAACACACAACCATAATGTTGCGCTCGAATATTGTGTATACCTCTAATTAACTCCATGCCACCTAATGCCTTTTTCAGCGAGTATTATTAACGACTTTAAAATCGTTCAAAACCACAGGGCTGCCGATTATAATCTTTTTTTTAGTTTGATTCAGTAGTTGCTACACTTTTTATCATATTTAGTCTTACACCAAGTAAAAACAGCACCGCAAAGTAACTTATTGCAGCAATTACTAGCAATGCAATTAACAACATTACTTGCTCAGAAAAATGCCATGTAGCCCAATAATAACGGCTGCTGACGTACCACGTTAGAGCGCCCATTACCAAGCTTGCCACTATGCACTTTACGCTAAAGCGCAGGCTCATTGCAGAAAACTGATACACGTTTTCTTTTTTAAGTTGCCTGTAAAGTAAAAAAGCATTGCAGCTGGCCGACATAGACGTTGCTAAAGCAAGCCCTAAATATCCTATAAACGGGGCTAACATAATATTAAATACCATATTAAGCACCAGCGTAATAATACCAATGCGCACAGGTGTTTTGGTATCTTGGCGCGAGTAAAAACCCGGGGCTAATACTTTAATAAGCATAAAGCTAACTAACCCTACCGAGTAGGCAACCACCCCTAGGCTTACCGCTTTGACATGATCAACATCAGCGTCTTTAAATGCGCCGTGATCAAATAGTACAGTAATGATAAGCGGGCTTATAATCACTAAACCAACCATGGCGGGTATGCCTAAAAAAATCACAAAACGCACCCCCCAATCTAACGTATGTTGAAAATCACTGAGCTTTTTACTGCTATGTAATTTAGAAAGCGCGGGTAAAATAACAGTGGCAATACCAATACCAAATAAACCAAGTGGAAACTCAATTAACCTATCTGAGTAATAAAGCCATGCGATAGAGCCCGTCATTAATAGCGAGGCAATCATGGTGTCGAGCAGGAGGTTAATTTGGCTTATTGAAACACCAAATAATGCCGGTAGCATAAGCTTACGCACTTTTTTAACGTTCTCGTCTTGCCACGCCCAGCGAGGACGTGCCAGCATTTTTGCTCGGTATAAAAATGGTAACTGAAACAACAATTGCACCACTCCGCCCACAAATACACCAATAGCTAACGCATACGCCCCCACGCTAAATTTGTCGTGCAATAAAATGGCGCAGGTAATAATTGAAACATTAAGTAATACGGGCGTAAAAGCAGCCACTGCAAAGCGGTTATACACATTCATTACCGCACCGCTAAGTGCTACCAAACTAACAAATAACAAATACGGAAAGGTTAACTTTAATAATGAGCTTGCCAGCACAAACTTTTCTGCATTGGGGCCACCTTGCCACCAATCTATAAACCAGCCAGTACCAAATAACGCGGCAATAACAGGCGAGGCAATAACGCCAAAAATAGTCACACAAAGCAAAATAGTGCCCAGCGTACCGGCAGCCTGTGCTACAAATAACTTAACTTTATCATCGCCATGGTGTTCTTTAATTTCACTAAGTACAGGCACAAATGCCTGAGCAAAGGCCCCCTCTGCAAATAGACGGCGTAAAAAATTGGGAATACGGTTAGCAAACAAAAAAACATCAGCAGCTGCACTAGCACCTAATAAGTTTGCAACGACAGCGTCTCGTACTAACCCTAAAATACGCGATATCATTGTCATACAACTTACAATCATACCGGAGCGAAATAATCCTTTTGACACCTTAAACCTACTTAAAAACCTTTAGTTAGCGCAATTATGCCACAGTCTTTTTTATAAATCGCTTTAAAGCACTAGGCTGGGCGTCTGTGCTTTGTTACAATAGCGATATTAACTGCTAAAGCGGCAAATTGATGTTCGTTATAAGGAGCAGTTTTTCTTGAGTTGTTAAATTTAAATTGACATTCATGATAAAAACAGGCATATTCCACGGCCTTTAATTTAAGCTTTATTTAAGATTGTTAGGAGCAAACCTTGGCTAACATCAAGTCTGCAAAAAAACGCGCTATCACTAGCGAAAAAAACCGTCAGCACAACGCAAGCCGTCGTTCAATGATGCGTACTTACTTCAAAAAAGTAACCGCTGCAATTGAAGCTGGCGATAAAGAAGCTGCACAGCAAGCTTTCTCTGTTGCTACACCTATCCTAGACCGTTACGCAACTAAGGGTCTAATTCATAAAAACAAAGCAGCTCGTCATAAGAGCCGTTTAGCAGCTAAAATTAAAGCGCTATAATTTGTTTTATGATTAAAAAACCGGCCTAGGCCGGTTTTTTTATATCTAAAATTTGGTATTTAGCAATCCGCTAAACTTTAAGCTAATTTAACGCATTACTATTAAAGCTGGTTAAACGTTTTCCAAATCGGGATAAAACTTTTTCAACATGGCCGCAATTTTTTTAGGTGTAAATGGCTTAACCACAAATCCTTTAGCACCTTTATCGATGGCTTCTTTAACATTTTCTACTGCTGAATGGGCCGACACCATCACCACATTAGTTTCAGGGTTAATATCATTAATTTGCGCGATTAACTCTTTACCATCGCCGTCAGGCAGTTCAATATCTAAAAAAATCATATTGTAATTAGCTGCTTGGCATTCGCTAATGCATTGTTTAGCCGTTGAAGCCTCTTTAACGTTTTCTATTCCTAAGTGCATGAGCGTTTGGCTCAAAAAACTACGCACTGTGCTAACATCATCTACTATTAAAATTGATAGCTGCGTATCCATGTATCTTCCTCGTAGGCTAAAAGCATTGTATAAGTTATTATATAACTAGATATTTAATCATTTTATTATAGAGACCTACGCTCAAAAGGCCAGATTTGCTTTATGTCAAACAACACAAAAAAACAATCATTGCTTGGTAAAACACCACAAAAAAGAAAAACCCCTGTAAAAAAGCCCCGCAATAGGCCGCAAACAGCACCGCAATCTTCAGCTAACCCAACATCAACCCCAGCGGAGCAGCCTGTAAAGTCTAAAAAAGGGTTACTTATTACGCTGGCTATCATTTTTGCCGTAGCCATTATTTTTCCAAAACCTACTTTGCTCACCTATAAAAAATTAGGGTTAGTGAGCGAAAGTATTTATTGGCCTGGGGTCTTTGGGTATGGCCGTACATTACTTGATTCAAACTTACACCCGCAGCTAGACGAGAAGCGCAATGCCCTTTATTTATGCGCAGATATGATGGCGCCGCAAAGCTGTCAAAAGTACCAACTAATAAAAAATAATGGCTTTTTTGCAGCACTAGCTAGCTATATTTAGCATTAAAAAAACTAATCTGAAAATTTAAAATTACTTGGTTGAAAGGTGTGCAAAAGATCAACATAATGGCGCTCCTTTTTTCAACAACTGAACTATTGAAACGACCATGCTAAACGAGCTAGATTGGCTTTTAAACACTGTATTACTTGCACTAGGTTTAGGTGCATTCTTTATTAACCACATAACAATACTGCGTGTTGCAGCGATTAGTGCATGTGGTCTGTTATTTTTGTCTTTTAGCTTGGATTTAATGTCGTCGAGTGTTATTTCGAATATGAGTTTAGTGTTGATCAATACATTTTACTTGTTCAAAGTGTATACGTTTGGACAATTTAATGTAACGCAGAGTTAACATTTCCCCTTAGAATATTTTATAGCCCAGCCTTGCTGGGCTTTTTTATTTGAAAAAATTAAAAGGCTTGGGGAACAGATTGAACTAAGATAAAATTTATCTCGTATTAATCTTCATTTAGGTCTTACTATGTCTTTATCTGATTTCGATTTATTTTTATCTTCTATGGAAGATGTAAAACCTATAAACCACGATACTGTAACTCCCCTTGCAAGTAATCCCAGTGCCACCCTTGCCCAACAAGAAAAACGCAAAGCTGCCGAGCTTAGCCTTGCGAATGACGAAAATTACTTACAATCTGAGCATGTAGAGCTTTTAGACCCGCATGCATTACTCAGTTTTAAAAAAGATGGCGTACAAAGCGCAGTATTTAAAAACTTACGCTTAGCTAAATACCAAGTTGATGCCACATTAGATTTGCATGGCCAATTACTCAAAAACGCACGCACAACATTATTTAACTTTATTACTGATTGCCACCAGCGAAACATTCGCGTTGTATTAGTTCGCCATGGCATTGGTATAAAAAATAAAGCTAAGCCCGGTATACTAAAGAGCTATGTTAATAAGTGGCTACAGGCTCTACCCGCGGTATTAGCGTATCATACCGCTTTAAAGCACCATGGTGGCAGTGGCGCAACGTATGTGTTGCTTAAAAAAAGTGATGAGAAAAAGCATGAAAACCGAGAGTTCCATGCTAAACGGTACTAATTAACTTATTTTACTAAATACCAGTAACGAAGCGCACTTTAGTAATTAAATGGCCTAATGAAAGGTGGGTATTCTTTAATGATCTGGCTTTATTAAGCCAAAAACAAATTAATAGAGTCCCCTTTTTATAATGTGCCTACGAATACGCCTATTCACTTTGTGAAGTTTGTGAAGTTTCACTTTGTGGCACTTGATCGGCACTTGCTTGGTTAAACCAAGCAGACACGCCTAGCACTACAATAGAAACCACTACTAAACTTAGTTTTACTCCGCCTTGACTTGATTTCATACGTTACTCTTATTATTTTTATTTTAGTGACTAAACTTCACAATAATTAAAATTACAAATGTTAACAAGCTGTTTGTTAAACTGTTTTGCTATCTATTAATAACCTTTTGTTCTATTAACCCGATTATTTAATGTAAGGCCGCTTTTTAGGCGATTAATATTTTCTGCAATTTGCGCTGTTACGCTATTTAAATCAGATAACGCGGCGCAGTGTGGTGTAATCGTTATTTTAGCGTTATGCCAAAATGGGTGGTCGTGCGGTAGCGGCTCTTGGGTAAATACATCGAGCGTGGCAGCCCTTAACATTTCACTATTAAGTGCGTTTATTAAATCTTGCTCTACTAGGTGCTTTCCTCTGGCAACGTTAATTACACACGCATGGGCCGGTAACTTAGCTAATAAATCGGCATTAATAATACCCTTAGTATCTTTTGTTAGCGGCAGTAGACATACCAAGTAGTCAATTGTGGGCAGCATTTCATTAAGGCCTTGCTGCTGAGAATATAAATGCACCTGCTCATCACTTTTTTCAGTTTTTGACCAAGCGCTTACCGTAAAGCCATTCAGGGTTAGTTTTTTGGCGCACGCTTTACCTAGCTCACCAAAGCCTAAAATACCCACGTGATTATATTTATATGCGCGCTTAGGTTTATAATTGCATTGTGATTGCTTAACAAAATACTCTTTTAATCGCAGCTTGTGCGCAAATACATGGCCTAGTACGTACTCTGCCATATCTTGAGCAAGCTCAGTATCAACAATGCGAACCACGTCTACCTCTTTAGGCAATAAAGACATATTAATACTATCTACACCCGCCCCAAACGATGACACCGCTTTTAAGTTAGGTAATTGCTGCCACAAATCATCTGGTGCATTCCAGGCTAATACAAACTCTACATTGTTGAGCTTTTTACACTCTGGCCATTGCATTATCTCTTCATTGGGTAATAGCTCTTTTAGCTTTGCAATTAGCTTTGTATTATCTCGCCCGGTAATGGCTACTAATACCGACATAGAAGCTCCTAATTTTATTAAATAAATTTTATCTACACTAATAAACAACTGAGCAGCTCGTTATGTGCTCTTTAAAAAGTCACACAACTGCAAAGTAAATGTCACACCCTTTTTTTACTCTAAACAGGATGGCGAATAGGCCAAATTGTAAATGAGGTTAATATGATAAGCGTTGATAAAGTAATAGCTGCAAACTTACCACAATTAGAGAACTCCCCTAAAGTAAAAGGTTTAGTTAAAAAGGGGCTTGGCTACTTATTACATGAACAAGAATTTGTCGCCTTTGGCGATGCTTACCCCCATTTACAAGGGCTAGAGTTTGTTGAACAAGTGCTTGATGAGCTTGACTTTGATACCCGCTACAAACCAAAGCAAATTGAAAACATACCCAGCGAAGGTAAGTTAGTTATTGTGGCTAACCACCCCATTGGCTCGCTCGACGCACTTGCGCTGATAAAAGTACTTTCCAGCGTTAGGCAAGATTTAAAAGTGGTTGCCAATCGCATGCTAATGTCGGTCACCCCTATGCATTCATTGCTGTTGCCAGTAGATAATTTATCGGGAACCAGTAAAAAACAAGAATTAAGTAATATACAAAAACACTTAAAAGATGAAGGTGCGTTACTTATTTTTCCTGCGGGAGAGGTCTCGCGTTTAAGCCCTACCGGTATTAAAGATTGCAAGTGGAACAGTGGCTTTTTACGCATGGCTAAAAAAGCAAACAGCCCTATTCTACCTATTTATATAAAAGCTAAAAACAGCCCGCTTTTTTATGGCACCTCAATGATTTACAAACCACTTGCGAGCTTATTATTAGTAAAAGAAATGTTTAAGCAGCGACAAAAGTCATTAGAGTTTGAAATTGGTGCTTCCATTCCGCCTGAGTCATATTTAATCGAAAACTTAAAAGATAAAGAAATCGTTAATCTCATTCGCAAGCAACTTTATCGCCTTACCACTAAAAAGCCCCTTCCCCTTAAAACCCAAACCCCTATTGCAATACCTGAGTGCCGCAAAGAGCTTAAAAAAGCTATAGAGAGTTGTCAGTTATTAGGCAAAACACAAGATGGCATGCATATTCATTTATACCAGTACACTGGCAGCTCACCAGTGTTTAGAGAGCTTGGACGACTGAGAGAAATTGCCTTTAGAGCGGTAGGTGAAGGCAGCGGGAAACGCCGCGACATCGACAAATATGATATGGATTATCAACACTTAGTGCTATGGGATCCTACGCAGCTAGAATTAGTGGGTGCATATCGCCTTGCTTGTGCAAAGGAAATAATAGAGAAACATGGCCGAGAAGGCTTATACACCGATAGTTTGTTTAGTTACACACAAGCAATGAAACCGTATTTAGAGCAAGGTATAGAACTTGGCCGCAGCTTTGTGCAACCTAAATATTGGGGGCGTAAAAGCTTAGACTACTTATGGTACGGTATTGGCGCATTTATTAAAAACTACCCGCAATATCGTTACTTATTTGGCGCGGTGAGCGTTTCTAACGCCTTGCCTGAACAAGCAAAAGCCATGCTTGTGCATTACTATCAACATTATTATAAATCAGAGCAACACCTCGCCACCCCCAATAACGAGTTTAAATTAAGCGAGCAACAACTCACTCAGTGTGAAACTGTTTTTAGTGGCAACGATGTAAAAGAAGACTTTGTAGAATTAAAACATGTACTGGCCAATATGGGGGCACAAGTTCCTACGCTATTTAAGCAATATACTGAGCTGTGTAAGCCTGGCGGCGTAAAATTTTTAAGCTTTAGTATCGACCCCGACTTTAACAACTGTATTGATGGGTTGGTGCTGGTAGATTTACAAAACGTAAAAGAAAATAAAGCCAAACGCTATTTAGGCTAGTCAAATAAAGCAGCGAAGTGATTCTCGCTGTTTATTTTTATTGGGCGATTACTATTTATGGCTAAAAATTCGTGCTAATAAGTCTGTGTAAATGGCCTCAATTTTAAGTAAATCATCAACCGGAACATGCTCGTTTACCTGATGAATAGTACTATTTTTAACGCCGCACTCAATAACTTGGGTATGCTGGTTTGCAAAAAATCGGCCATCAGAAGTACCGCCACTGGTACTTAACATGGGGTAACTCCCTGTTTGCGCATAAATGGTGTGCTCTAACTGCTGCAATAAACTCCACCCGTTGGTTGGTGGCGTATAATAGGGCTCACACGCTCGCTCCCATTCAACCTCAAGGTGCTGAGCGTATTCACTCAGCGCCGCTGATATACAGTGCTTTATTGCATTGCTTGTATAACCATGGCTATATCGCACATTAAAGGTAATTTCGCATTCACTAGGCACTAAATTATCAACAACATTATTTATATTAATGCCGGTCACTTGCAAGGTGGTTTTAGAGCTTGGCTCATCGTCAGGCCATGTTAAATTACTTAAACAATTTACAATATTACCCGCAATATGCGCAGCGTTTATAGTGTTCTGTGGGTAGGCAACATGTCCGGCCTTGCCGTGAACTTTTATACGAGAAGAAATAGCGCCTCGGCGACCATTTTTAATTGTATCGCCTACGTGTGTAGAGCTTGTCGGCTCACCAACAATACAGCCATCAAGCTGTATATTATTTTTTGCTAAACGCGCGGCTATTACCTCTGAGCCAAATACGGCCTCTCCTTCCTCATCGGAGGTAATAAGCCAGTAAAAACGCCCTTTTTTACTCTTAGTATCTTTTAATAGTGCCTTAGTAGCACCAAGCATAGCCGCCACACCGCCTTTCATATCGGCAGCGCCGCGACCATACACGGCATTATTAATAATATTGCCGGCAAAAGGCGGGCTTAGCCAGTTGCTAGACTCTGCGGGCACAACATCAATATGCCCAGAAAACGCAACACATGGCCCTTCTTGCTCAAAACTAACGTAGGCAATTAAATTGGTAACGCCTTCACAAATAAACTGCTCACAGTTAAAACCAAGCGCAGTTAACTCATTGCTAAGCCAATCTATGGCACCGCCTTGGTTAGGCGTTACAGACTCAAACCTAATAAGCGTTTGCGTATTTTTTACCACCGCGCTTAAAGGCTTACTTACACTGTTTTGCGATACTTTTGCAACAGACATAACAACACACTCAATAACCATAAGAGAGATTATTAAAGCGCGAGAATATGACCAAATAATGGCAAAGTTAATACAGTGCGATGACCGTTAAATACATAGCTGTGTCAATTAATTAAAATACTTTTTGCACTGACTTTAATCTAAATCAAGAAAAGGGTTCACATACTTCAAACATTTTTGAAACTTTGATCTAGAACAGGTTTTCAACGCTCGGAGATTGTAATAATAGCGTCAATCAAAAAGTAGTTATTGGAGCACAACATGAAAACCCAAATCAGCATTGCATTACTTACCTCTTTACTTGCTATTACCCCTGCGGCACACGCTAACCTTAGCGTTAATGTTGGCGCTATTAATGTAAATCCAGATAACAGCAGCTCGGCAATTAACGAAGCGCCAACACTGGGTCTCAAAGGCGACTCTGACACGCAGCTAGGTATTACAATCGATTATGCATTTAACGATAAGTGGGTGGTAGAGCTTATTGCCGCTACGCCGTTTTCGCACGATGTAAATGGCGCAGGTGGGTTAGCTGGCAATAAAATTGCCGACATCAAACAGCTTCCGCCATCATTGGTTGCGCAATACCACTTTTTAGATACAAGTTACGCGCTACGCCCGTTTATTGGTGTAGGGTTAAATTACACCACCTTTTTTGACGAGCAGCCTTCTCAAGCGCTAAAAGCAACCCTAGGCACTGATGATGTTGAAGTAAAACTCGATGATTCGTTTGGCTTTATTGCACAAGTAGGCGCTAACTATAAAATCGATCAACATTGGGGGCTACATGCCATGGTGTCAATGATTGATATAGATACCGATGCCACAGTGTATGCAAACGGTGCAAAAGCCCTTACATCAACCGTTGAGCTTGACCCTGTCGTTGCCATGTTTGGTGTAAGGTACAGCTTTTAATTAAGTTTGCAGCGCCTATGTTCTATGTGTTTAAGGCCGTAAGGCCTTATTTTATGAAAATTATTTAGGAAGGTTATTCACCTTTTTTTGCTCAAGCATTTCTTTCCAGTGCATAATTTCGCTTGGCAAAATAGGCGCTACACCATCAAACTCGGCTACTTCAAGCATTTCTTCAATACTGACAATGCCTTTTTTGTTTTTAAACACACCGCGCACATACGCTATAGCGTGCAGGCCACGCGCAGAATGAAACTTTTGTTCAATGTAAAAATATTTATGATCCCACCCCACCAGCTTGGTACTAATGGTATAACGCTGCATAGGTTTAATATCGCGAATATAAGTAATGGCTGTAGCATTAACAATAGGAAACCAACGGCGCTTCATTACTTGTTTTAATAGACCAATTCGCTCAATCATCCAAGTACGCGACAAGTCCATCATAGCCAAATAACGCGAGTTTGTTAGATGCAGGTTGATATCGCAGTCTGTTGGCAGTGCTTTGTAATCAATATCAACAGTATCAAGTAACTGTTGGTAGTCGCGGTTGCGCTTAATTTTAAAAAATAATAAAAGAAGTCTAATATATAAGTTCACGAGAAGGTCTTACCAGTATAAAGTTAACTCAGTGTAACATAGCCACTTGTTAAGGCGAATGTTCTGTTTTAATCTCAAATTATAAATATAAAAAAGTCATAGTATGAAATATAAATTAGCGACACTTTTCACAACCAGTTTATTATGCATTAGCACCAGCGCACTGGCCGATTTTACAATTAAAGGCCCAGGTACGGTAACTTACCCAACAGGTATAGAAAAAACCTTTAATTTTGGCTTTGCATGGCAGCAGCAGCTTGGTAAATTTTCGATAGGTAGCAAAAGCTACGATATGTCGCAATTACCTAACTCATACTCGGTGGCAATCACTTTAGCTAAAGATGAAAGCCAAGTGTGGGTACAAGAGTTTAATAATGGCTTTATTGAAGCGTTTGATTGGCAAATAGGTAAACATACTGTCAGTTTAAAAAAGCAGCAATTTAAAGACCCCGTAAAAGGCAATTACGTGATTGAGCTGAATGGCCGCAGTTACTTTTTTACTCGTAATAACGCAAGCATAGTGATTAATTTTGATGAAAATGGCATAGAAACTATCGCCATTGATGGGGTTACTAAAAACATGGGCACTAAGAGCTAGTGCCCAGTAAAGCGGCTATTAAACTTTAACAGTTTTGCGATTAATACCGTAATCTCGTAGTTTATTTGCCACTGCAGTGTGGCTAAGCCCTAAACGCTTAGCTAATTGTCTTGAGCTTGGGTAAGCCGGATACAATTTGCGTAGCAAGGTTGCTTCAAAACGTTTTACAGCTTGATCTAACGACCCTTCAAAATCTGACTCTAAGTAGCCTAAATCGTGGGTAAAGGTGGGCAATTGCAAATGCTCTACACGTAGCTCGCTATCATCAAGTAACGACACCGCCCGATAAATTGCGTTCTCTAGCTGGCGCACATTACCTGGCCACGGGTACTCTTGTAAAAAGCGTAAGCACTCTTGTGATAAAAGCGGAATTGCATGGCCGTTTTGCTGTGCGTACTTTTGAATAAAGTGCTCGGCTAATGGGCCCACATCAGCTTTTCGGTCTCTCAGTGGTGCAATCTCTAATGTGAGTACATTAATTCGATAGTATAAGTCTTCTCTAAATACGCCCTCTTGCACCATTGCGGGTAAATCTTTTTGTGTGGCTGCAATAATACGCACGTTTACTTTTACTTCGTTTTCGTCTCCCACTTTTCTAAATGTGCCGTCTTGCAAAAAGCGCAGCAGCTTTGTTTGTAGCTGTGTAGACATTTCGCCAACTTCATCTAAAAACACAGTACCGCCATCGGCTTGCTCTAGTACCCCGCGTTTAGGTGCGGTGTTTTCTTCATATCCGGCGTAACCAAATAATTCAGATTCAGCCACATCATCGGGCAAAGATGCGCACGAAAGTGCAATAAACGGCTTAACCGAACGATTAGAGGCATAGTGGCACGCACGAGCAAGGAGCTCTTTACCTGTGCCAGTTTCTCCGGTTATTAAAATGGGGGCTTCTAGCTGCGACATTTTTCGTGCTTCGCGCACTACCCGGCGCATAGCAGTACTAAAGTTGTGAATTGTTGCAAAGCTTTCTTGCCCGTAACGTCTAAAGGCACTGACCTGCTGACCAAGGCGGCTTTGCGATTTTATATTTATAACCGCACCAGCTAACACGTCACCTTCACCACCTTGCGGGACGGCAATCGGTAAAATATCGGCAATAAAGTCTTCACCAGCAACATCTACCCGGGTTGTTTGTCCAAGTACTTCTTTGCCTTCTAACCAACGCGTAAAGTTAAACCCTTTTAGTAGGTTATTAATATTGGCCCCTACTACTTCTTTTTCGCTCAACTGTAGGTCTTTACAGGCAGCGTCGTTACACAAACGTACCCACCCTTTTGCGTCAATCGAGATAACACCATCGGGAAGTGCACGCAACAGTGTATTTAATTCGTTATGCTCTCGCTCAGAGGGTAAAAAGGCGGTTGTGCGAACATCATGTACGCCATCAATCAAACGAATAGAAGGCATAATTTTTTGAAATTGCTCAAATTCAATTTCAGGAAAGCTTACATACATACGGCAATTTACCGAATCAACCTCAATCCCTTTTAAGTCAACATCGTAGTTTACTAAAATATTTAGGATCTCTTGGGCAATACCTACACGGTCGGCACAATGAATATCTAGACGCATACATCCTCGAATAAGGAAAAACTATATTAGCCGAATAATACGCTAACTCCGTTATTCAATACAGTAAATTGTAAACAAATTTGGACAAACACCGCCTTTATCGCTGTAAACTCACGCCTATAAACATCAAACTGTAATAACGTGCAGCTTAAAACTAAAAAACGCAGCGTGTAAGCTGCGTTTTAAAAGGGGTCGTGCATATATGCTATTAATTTTGCGGGTATGGGGTCCAGTCTCCGCCATCTAATTGAATATAAGGGCGCTTATTAACATACATCATTATTGTGTCAGCGTTTTCGGCTACTTTAGGTGCACGAGGCAGCGTATCAACTAAGTCGGCAATATTGCCATTACCTGCAAAAAAGTTTGTGCTAAGCACGCCACTAATTAGCTCCGATAAACCAAAGTAACTTGTTGATTCGCTTACAAGCGTTTGTGAATAGCTTTGTACATTTTTACCAATAAACTTAATCGCCACTGGAACAGATACAATACTGGGGCTTGGTATCTCACGAAGCCCAGCAAACTGCACTTTATCGCCTTTTAATGCTGCGCCGTGTTCAGGTACTATCATCAGCATGACATTACGGCCACGTTTTTCTAGGTTTTTAATAAACCCGTTAATATCGTTAAATAAGTTTTTATGTCTAATTGGGTAACTTTCAAGGCTACTCATGCGGGCTTGATTCGCTAGTTGATTGCCATCATGCAAACTGGTGGTGTTGTAATACATAGCACATGGCGCGCAGTCTTCACCTTTTTCATTTAACCATGAGTTTAGTACTGCCCCGTCTGAGTAAATAGGTTTGTTGTCAAACCCGTATTGAGCTACAGGTAAGTTAGTTATATCGTAAGGCTGCTCATCTATTTTACCAAACTTTTTCACCAAACCTTTAAACTCATCAAAGTGGCCGTCGTGGTTCATTACCACATTACTTTTATAGCCTAAGTTTTCTAAATTTTTAAACAAGTGACACTGCTCTGGCGCATTTTCAAATAAGGCAGTTTGGCTTGTTTGACCACAGCTTGCTCGTAGAAGGCGAATTGCAGCAGGTCCAGAGTAAGAAGTAGCCGAATTAAAATCAGAAAACACAACATCAAAATCGCTATATAAATCATCAAGGCTTACGCCAATAGCCTCTAGATCAGCCACGGCCATCGAGCAAATATTTAGTACTATGACATCAAATAACTCGCCATTATATTGCTGAGGGAATTGGCTTGCTAGCAAACTTTGCTGCTGATAAAACTCTTTTAATTGCTGATCAGGCGATTTTGCTTCTTGTGTTACCACCTGTGCTTGTGCACGAGGCGCTGCTGTTTGAACATTATTAGCCGCCACTGGCTGTGTAATTAAATTATCCTCGTTGTTTGTGCCCTGCCAAGCTACAAACATAAGCCCAACTATTGTTACGGTGGTAAAGCGTATCCACTGTGAGCAATACCAAAAGCACACAGTAATAACAAACAGTGCCAATAACATATCAACATTAATAACACGCGCCATCAGCTCTAAAAAGTAGCCAAAGCTAAAGTCTTGCACGTTACCAGCTTGGCGTGTTAAACGGTCTATAGGGGGCAACCACGAATCTTTATAAAGTAAAACAATGGCCATTACTGCGCCTAACCAATGTTTGGCTTTATTTAGTAAAGGGTGCGTGTAAGAAATAGCAAAAAAAGCAGCCAGCGCTGCATTTGCTAATAAGCCAAAGTCGATTGCACCATAATAAAAAAGTGCAAACTTAACTAAAAAATAGAGGTTCCACACCCCTAAGCCTGATAATTTCACTATTTACCCTTCTTTATTCTATTTGGTTTGTAAGGTTCGAGTACTTCATGTTTAAACGTAAGCTGAGCATAGTATTTTTTTATTTTTTTCAGTATCAACGACCCCGACATACATAAAAATACGCCAACTAGCATCGCTAAAATTGCTGTAATCAATAATTGATTAATACTCATACGTTACTCTTTATAGCCATTTTGAACGGCACGGCATCTGCGCGCTCGTTTTTAGTAAACTCTGGTGTTTCTAAATTAGTTGCAACACTTGCATCTATTTTTTGCGAAAATTTATAGCTGTCATTCTCTGTTAATTGGGCAGAGTAATCGGTTATATCTTGGCCCGCATAATAACGCCTAAGCTGTTTACATTCTTGCTGAATATAAAAATGATCGGAAATAATATTTTGCTGCGCAAAAAAATCGTTTGTTTCTAATTTAAACAAGTGCTTTATCGCATTGTTTACATCATTTTCGCGACACGCATGTAAATACAAATACACGGTGTTTTCTACCAAACTGAATACGTCACCTTCTCGCTTTATATGAAATAAATGCAAAGGGTGGATTGGGTCAATCCGAGGCAAAAGCTCTAATTTAACCAACACCCCGCTTACCCCTAAATTTACAGCTGAGTCGCTGTGAACTTCTACCTGTTTGGTAAATTCTATAAAAGGCAGGTAACCTTTAGAAAAGGTATTTTCGGTAAATTGAAGTACATGTTCAATAGAAGGCGGTAACGGTCTTGAAAATTGAAACCCTTGAATTGACTGCACCTGTGAGAGCAACCTAGAAGGCTCTGAAAAACTATACAAAATTAGATTAACACCTAAGGTCAAAAATAAGCATTCATCTTGATGGCGGATCACCCCATCAACGTTCTGAATCACTAATTTAAGCCAGCGACCACAGTTTTTTCTCAGCTCAAAACATTGCTTGGCAAGCAGGGCTAAATCGGTATAGCGCGAAACTGCAAATACCAATGTTGCCGCCTCTAATTTAGGGCCTTTAGAAAAAAGCGCATTGTTGTCTTTTATTATTTTATATTTTGCAGGAAGCTTGGTCCCTTCAGGAATAGCTCCTTGTACAATCCACACGTCGTCTTCATCTGCAAATACACCCGATGTTGAGGTTTGTTGTTCCGTAATACTATTTTGCTGCACTTTAAAGCAGCCATTTTCAATCATTAATGGATACTGTACAGAGGCGATGATACCTGTACTGTGATGCCAATAATCGTACTCTAGTACGCGCACTGTTGAATCATTTTCAACATATACCAACCCGTCGAGGTCCGAATTTAACCGCCTTAATAAAAAGCGATAGTTAGTCACCTCAGGGCCAGAAACTAAAAATAAAACGGTCGCTCCTGATTGTGTACTAAATTTTTTATAGGTCTGAACACTTTGCATCAGTTGCTTTTGATCCAATGAGGCTAAATCAGTCGTACTAAAGTGAACAATGACCAATGCGTTATTTAGCTGTTTATAAGCATTTAGCTCTTTTAGGGTGTTGTTAATTATTTGTTGCTTTGGCCAGTCACGCGTATCTGCCGAAAACCTAAACGGATGCACTTTGTGTTGGTCAAATGCATGATTTAATGCATCGCTAAAAGGGCCTTCAAAAAATGTTTCTATTTGAGAAGAAACAATATAAATATCAGAGGTTGAGGGTTTATTAATTGCATGTAATGCCAGTTCAGTAGCAAAATTGTCTAAAGGGGCTAAAATTGCATATAACGATGCAGGTTTTAGCTCTGCAGCAGAGGGCTGCAAGCCTGAAATGTTAAAGTTTTGCACTGAATTTAGCCTATAAAAAATACTTTTTTACTAGTTTTACCCGCTATTCTATATATAATAGACAAATATTGTCCACTTTAAATAAAAATAATAAACTTCACTATAAAGGCAACAATGCGTAATTTAACGACAAAAAGCTCTGAAACCTTAACATCAAATGACATTGAGAACCTTGCACGGCGTTTTGGCGGCAAAAGTGAAGATTACGTTGAAATTGTTAATAAACAAAAAAATAAACAAACAATAGAAAAATACGCATTACTGAACGAAATACACCGTGCAGTAAATGCGTAAGTAGTAATTGAAACGACAAGTAAACAACCCCTTGCAAAGAATTTTTCTAAAAGGCATTAAAGGCGGCACTGGCGCTACTTCTATGGTTGCCAACTTAGCCTGCGTATTAAAAAAGTCGGGCTCTGACGTTATTGCTATAGATTTAGATTCTAAAAGCGATTTGGGCCTGCACTTTGGCCTGCCTTGGCAGTACAACCACGGCTGGAGTAACGAGCAGGACTTTGAACAAGCCCTTGAGCACTTTCATCAAGATAGTGATGGCATAGTGTTTTTACCTTTTGGCGATAAAAGTGTTAGTACCGCCGCGCTATTCGATTTTATAAACAATTGCAATAAACTGGATTATAACAATAATGCTTGGCTTCTTTTTGATTGCCCTGCACATATTGATATCACCCACTATCCGCTCGATAAGAACGACATAGTGATTGAAATAGTTAATTGTGATGCTATTTGCCACAGCTTAATTTATAAAAAACTACAAACGTTAAAACACACTGACAACCAGTGGAAACACTTCTTTTTAGTCAATCGTTATAACTCTGCATCAACACTTGAGTTTGACCTGTTTTCTTTGTGGCAATCTACCTTGCCGCTTATGGCGCCTTTTTTTATAAATAGTGATGAAGTAATTAAAGAGTCTACAGCCTATAGAAATGTAGCGCTTAATTGTGCGCCTTACAGTGTTGCTAACGATGACTTTGAAACACTTGCCGGCTGGCTTGTAAGTAAATCGGCCCTGTAGTTATGAGCTTTTCTTTATTTTATAAGCGCCCAATACACAGTACTTTGTATTTACTGTTAAGCATTATTTTTACTGAAAAACTTGTACGTTATATTTTATTTAAGTTTCATAGTTATTTTAACCAGCACAAAGTAAACGTAATAGAAGCCTTTTTAATGCCTTTTATTACGCTGATTAGTTCATTGTTTATCAATATAAAAGACCACAAAATTAACTTTGAACTTATTTTATATGATTACTACCCGCACCTTCGTTTGCCGTACCGCACGTTTATTTATTCAAATATTTTGCGCTTTATCATTCAAAGCGTTTATTTGTTATTTTTTAAATACAAACCTAAAAATAACTCTGTAAGGGAACGGCTATCAAATCAGTTTTATAATGGGGTAAGTTATTCACTTAAACAGTTGCGTTGGTTTGACTTAAAGCTAGGTAGATTACTAAAGCGTTTGTTATCAAAAAACGTTAAGGGTTCTAAAAAAAGTGCTTTTAAAACCATGGCTGACGCTAAGATATGGCAAAATAAACTAATAAAATATGTGGTTGTAGCCTTTATATTGTTTTTACTGGCTATTTTTATAACCATTCCGTTTAGCCTAGAAGCGCAAGCCGTGTTTATTAGTTTTATTTTGATAGTGGCATACGGGCTCAAGCGCGTTAAAGGGCAAATGGCCACCATTGTAATGATCACCCTATCGGTAACCACTTCATCGCGTTATTTATGGTGGCGCTACACAGAAACCCTCAATTGGGATGACCCTGTTGCGCTTACGTTAGGCGCAGGCTTGCTGCTGGCAGAAACCTATGCGTGGCTAGTGCTCATTTTAGGCTTTTTTCAAACTATAAACCCCCTTGAGCGTAAACCTGTTCCGTTGCCAGAAAACACCGACTTATGGCCAACAGTCGATGTATATATTCCTACTTATAATGAACCATTAAGCGTTGTACAACCTACCACGCTTGCGGCGATGAGCATTGATTGGCCTGCTGATAAGCTCAACGTGTATATTCTTGATGATGGCAAACGCCCTGAGTTTAAAGAATTTGCTCAAAAAGTGGGGGTGGGTTATTTAACACGACCCGATAATAACCACGCTAAAGCCGGTAATATGAATAGCGCCATGCGCTACACTAACGGCGACTACATTGCTATTTTTGACTGCGACCACGTACCTGCCCGCTCATTTTTACAAATGACCATGGGGCAATTTTTAAAAGACAGCAAAGTATGTTTAGTGCAAACACCGCATCACTTTTTCTCAGCAGACCCGTTTGAGCGTAATTTAAATAACCACAGCCAAATCCCTAATGAAAACATGCTTTTTTATGGCTTGATCCAAGATGGTAATGACATGTGGGACGCCACCTTCTTTTGTGGCTCATGCGCTGTTTTAAAACGTGAAGCACTCGACAATATTGGTGGCTTTGCATTTGAAACGGTAACCGAAGATGCCCACACTGCACTGCGTATGCAACGTGCCGGTTATAAAACCGCTTATATAAATATCCCACAAGCTGCAGGCCTTGCCACCGATAGCCTCTCTGCACATATTGGCCAGCGTATTCGTTGGGCTCGGGGTATGGCGCAAATATTTAGGCTCGATAACCCAATTTTAGGTAAAGGGCTCGATATACCACAGCGCCTGTGCTACTTAAACGCCATGCTGCACTTTTTATCGGGCATTCCGCGTATTGTATTTTTAACCGCGCCACTGGCACTCATATACTTTAATGCTTACATTATTTATGCGCCGTTTTTAGCTATTTTTATTTATGTAGTGCCTACACTCATACAAATAAAAGCGACCAACTCACGAATTCAGGGTAAATATCGCTACTCTTTTTGGGGTGAAGTGTATGAGTCTGTTCTTGCGTGGTACATATTAAAGCCTACAACCGTTGCGCTAATAAACCCTAATAAGGGTAAGTTTAACGTAACAGAAAAAGGCGGCTTAAATGATAAAGAACATTACGATTGGGGTATATCTAAACCCTACTTGGTACTTTTACTCATAAACTTAGTTGGCATGCTTGTAGGTGTTTTACGCTTAGGCTTTGGCGATCCGAGCCAAGTGGGCGTTTTGTTAATCAGCATGGGCTGGGCAATTTATAATATTATTATTTTAGGCGCTGCGGTAGCCGTTGCTGCAGAAGCTAGGCAAGTAAGGCAGTCACACCGTATTAAGGCAAACTTTCCGGCGGGCGTGCGCTTAGCAAATGGGCATACGTTAAAAGTTAAAATAACCGATTACTCTGATAATGGGGTAGGCATTGAAACAGAGCACGCTCATTTATGCCGAGTAAACGACAAAATAGAGCTATTAATGAGCCGCGGTAATAAACAGTTTTCGTTTACAACGTATGTATGTAACACCCGAAACAAACAAATAGGCTTAACGTTAAAAGATCTCTCGCTCGAAAAGCAAAAAGCATTTATACAGTGCACCTTTTCAAGAGCGGATGCGTGGCTTGACTGGCAAAATAATTTTCGTCATGACCGCCCTTCATATAGCTTTAAAGAAGTACAAAAAACAAGTTTAAGAGGATTTAGCAATTTATTGTTTCATGCTCCTAAGCCATTACAACCCTTTGTAAAACTAATGACAAAAATTGTTGTATATATAAACTCTTTCACCCCTAAAAAACCAATAGTGCATAATAATTATGATTAAAAATTTGCTTAATACATTTCTAATACTGTTTTTAACATGCAGTGCTTACAAAGCATGTGCTATTGAGCCAATGCACGATAAATCTGTGTTTATAAATGGCTACCCAGAAAGCGCCAACGTGTCTAGTTTAAGATTAGACTTTGCTGCTTTAGGCTTTAATGGCTACAAGCTTGATGGCATTAACAACAACTCAAGAGTGGATTTTACCAACCGCATTGATAAATTAAGCACCGATTTACAGCTTAATTTTTCGTACACAAACTCGCCATCATTGATTGCTAACGTGTCGCATTTAAAAGTGTATTTTAATGAAAACTTAGTCACTGTACTGCCCATAAATGAGCAACTAAGTGTGGTTAAAAATACCGTTAACCATAGCCTAAAACTCAATGCTAAGTATGTACAAGACTACAACCAAGTACGGTTTGAGCTTGTTGGTTATTATGATTTACGTTGCCAAGATTACTTTAGCCGCTCTATTTGGACCGAAATTAATAAATCGAGCAATATTACGCTCAACCAAAAACAACTGGCAATAGATAGCCGTTTAGAATATTTACCAGAGCCCTTTTTTGATGCCAAAGATTACAATAAGTTAAGCTTACCGTTTGTGTTTGCAAAAACACCTAACTCCAAAACGATTGAAGCGGCTGCGACTCTTTCAAGCTGGTTTGGCGCGCAAGCTGACTGGCGTGGTGCTGATTTTCCGGTGGTGATTAACAAATCATTAGATACGCACAGCGTGGTTTTTATTACCAACGATTCAAAGCCTGACTTTTTAAAAGACTATCCCGATGTGGAAAAGCCAACCGTTGAGATTATTTCAAACCCACTACATAGATACAGCAAAATGTTGCTTATTTTAGGGCGTGATGAAGACGATTTAAAAACCGCCGTCACGGGATTGGCCTTTGGCCATAAAGTCATGACCGGCAGAACAGCTAGCATAGAAGCAATTAACCAACTACCGCTTCGCAAGGCGTACGATGCCCCGCGCTGGTTACGCGCTGATAGAGCAGTACACTTTGACGAATTAATTGATTTTGACAATCAGCTACAAGCACAAGGGTTAAATAACGGACCCGTAAAATTAAACGTGCGTTTTGCTCCAGATTTATTTACTTGGCGTGAAAAAGGCATCCCCATTACATTGCAATATCGCAGCACACCCGAGAGCGAGTCTTTGGACTCTCGGTTAAATATGTTGATTAATCAAAAATTTATTAGTGGATATTTGTTAGATAATGACGACTCTGCACTCAATACTACAAAAACATTATTGCCACTTATTGCCAATACCGATACTACACAAAACGCAGAAAACTTTTCACTGAATGGCATAAACTTAGCCACTCGGAACGAGCTAAACTTTGATTTTCGATTTGGTGTGCTGAAAAAAGGTGAGTGTGCAATAGCACCACCTGGTGGTGAGTTTGGTGTTATTGATGGTAATTCTAATATTGATGTAAGTGGCTTTGATCATTACATTGCCCTGCCAGATTTAAATGTATTTGCGAACAGTGGCTTCCCGTACACCAAATATGCCGATTTACAGCAAACACTTGTACTAATTGACCAGCAGCCTTCTGCAAAAGCGTTAACTTTGCTGTTTAATCTTACCGGTCATTTTGGCGCAATAACGGGGTATCCAACCCACAGAATGACAGTGGCCCATTTAAATGAAAATGTTGATTTAGACGACAAAGATATTTTAGTTGTTGCAAAGCCTGGCAGCACAGCTCAGCAACTAGATGAAGATGCGCATACAAACGTACTTTTAACGAATAACCAACGTGAAATAAAGCAAGCAATTTACAACGGTGCATACGATGAGCAAGCCACAGATAAAATACAAGTGAGTGTAAGAAGTAGCGGAGATATGGCGGTAATTACAGCTTATCAATCTCCTTTTGATTCTGAACGCTCTGTTGTATCACTTAATGCCACCACTGAAAAAGCATTTGGCTTAATTGATAAAACCCTTATGGACTCGCAAACATTAAGCCAATTAAAAGGCAGTGCTGCGGTTATAAACTCACAAGGCGTTAAAACAATAAAAACCGAAGAGCAATACTTTGTTGGTCATATTCCTGTACATACGCTGGTGTGGTTCCATTTATCTGACCATCCATTTATTTTAGCCCTGCTTTCTATATTAACGCTGTTACTAATTTCATTTATTTTATGGCGATTACTACAAGCACTCACCCATAAGCGTTTAGCTGAAGGAGATGAATAATGACATTACTTAACCGAGCATTATTAGTAGCCGCTTTTTTAAGTTTTTCTGTGTCAGCGCAAACGCAGCAGTGCGAGCCTTGGCAGGGGTGGCAAGTATTTAAAAATCACTTTATTAGTGATGAAGGCCGCGTAATAGACCTAGGCTCAAAACAAAATATTACCACCTCAGAGGGCCAATCATACGCGCTATTTTTTGCGCTAGTAGCAAATGATAAAGCCGCGTTTGATAGCATTTTAGATTGGACGCAAGACCATCTCTCTGAAGGCGATTTAAGTACACGTCTGCCTGCGTGGCAATGGGGTGAAACAGGCAATGATACCTATGGGATTATAGACTCAAACCCAGCATCAGATTCTGATTTATGGATAGCATATAGTTTATCGCAAGCAGCTATTTTATGGGATGACCGCCGCTATAGTATTTTAGCTGCTGTATTAGCGCAGCGTATTATGCGAGAAGAAACCGCCTATATTTCAGGGTTAGGGCTTACTTTATTACCCGCCCCTGCTGGGTTTGAATTTGAAAATAACACCTATAAACTCAACCCTAGTTATTCACCGTTATTTATTTATCAGCAATTTAGCAAATTATACCCGCACTCACCTTGGCAGCAATTACATGAAGCGTCTGCAAAGCTTATTTTGGATACCGCTAAAAACGGAGTTAGCCCTGACTGGGTGATGTATAGCCCAGCAAAAGGTTTTTATTACGATAAAAAAGCAACCGATTTAGGCAGTTTTAACGCCATTAGGGTTTACTTATGGGCCAGCATGATGGCGAACGATGCGCCATACAAAGCACAACTAAGCGAGCAGTTTACCCCTTTTGTAGAGGCTATAAACAGCCGTGGCTATGTCCCTTTAAATACCTATGCGCGCTCTGGCAAAACCCAAAAGCGTGGCCCATTAGGCTTTAATGTTGCCCTACTGCCCATGCTAAAAGAAAATGGCGATGATTCTTTGGTTATGGCCATTCAACAAAAGTTAATGGTCGATAAGTCATTCACACAAACACGCTATTACGACAGTGTATTAAACCTGTTTGGTAGTAGCGCGCTTAATAAGCGCTTTTTAATAACAGCAGACGGGACGCTCAAGCCAAGGTGGAGCACTGAATGTCGTTAAAATGGGCTGTTGTTTGTACGTTAGCAGTCAGCGCAAGTGTGCATGCTAAAACAAATAATGACATTGATACACACTCTGTTGAGTGGCTTTTAAGCCAAATCAATATTGGTGAAGTGCAAGAAAATAAAGATTTAATTGCCGATAGCTTACAAAAGTTATTGGCCATTGCCCCTAATCGAATAGAAAGCCAGTGTGCGCTTGCTCGTTTTGAGTTTGCCGATGGTAAGGCTATACAAGCAAATCAAATTTTAAGAAAAATTGACGGTAACAACACACGTACCCACCCTTGTGTAGAACAGTTACGATTAATTGCTAGATTAGAAAACGAAGACAAAGCAGATATACAACAAGCTAAATTACTTGCCCGTGCGGGACGTTACGAACAAGCGCGATTAATTTACAGCAGGCTTTTTAAAAACACCTATCCAAGCTTAGCGTTTGAGCTCGAGCACTTAAGTTGGTATGCACAAGAGCAAAGCCAATGGAAAAATGTAAAAAAAGGCTACGAAAGGCTACTACGCAGTTACGAGAACATCGGCGCGGTAGATATTGCATATGCGCGCCACTTACTCAGAAATAACCCCATTGATAGCACCGCGCTAACTATTTTAAGTAAATATGGTGCCACCTCTCGCTACAGTAATGAAGTAGAAACAATCTGGTTAGGTGCTTTATCTAACATGCAATTAAATAGCGCTACAGAAAAACAATTTCAGCGCTACTTTAGCGTGTATCCGTTTAGCAGCAAAGGCGAATTACAGTATCAAGATTTCAAAAAAGATTTAAAAGCGCGACAAAAATTATTAGCTAACCCGGCCTACCAACTATGGCTTAAAGGTGAGGCGTTACTTGAAAAAAACAAGCTCGTTGCCGCAGAGCCGCTTTTACTAAAAGCGCTCAAAGGGCGCCCTAACGATGGCGCAATTATGCGCAGCCTTGGCACCCTTTATTTGCGTATGGGTAAAAATCAAACGTCTTATAATTATTTTACTAAAGCGTATTCGCATACCGCCGACTTTGCCGAGCGAGAAACGCTAAAAGACTTAGCCACCACGGCAAAGTTTTGGCTTTACATACGCCAAGCTAAAGAAGCCATTAATAATAGCCAGTTTAAAACGGCGTTGCTTAAATTAAATTTAGCCGACACACTTGAGCAAGACCCTGCTAGCGTTTTGTATAACCGCGGATTGTTACTATTTGCTCAAGGTAATTATTCACAAGCGGCCGCTATTTATCAAACCGTGTTAAAAAATGATCCGCTTAATAATGGCGCTCTAACAGGGTTATTAGAAATTGTTGAATTGGATAACAATGAGCAGTCGTTAATCAAGTTTTATAATGCTTTATCTCAGTCTCAAAAAGCACAACTTAAACCTGTGTATTCGGCAACGTTAAGTAGCCAGCTTCGCGAAAAAGCACGCCAATATAGTGATGCAGGCGATACAGAGCTTGCTGAGCAAACCTTAAAAGAGGCTATTGAACTGGCCCCTGAGCAGCCTTGGCTTTATTACGATTTAGCGTTTATTTATCAACAAAACGGGTTAACTCAAAAGGCAAAAACGTTATTTAATAATGTGCTTTGGCAGTTTCCGCTCAATCCACAGTTACGTTATAGCCATGCTTTATTTTTACGCTCAATTGATGATTATCAAGGCGCTTTAAACACCTTAGAGTATGTGCCGGTTAATGATCGAAATGACGACATAATTTCTCTTGAGCAACAGCTTAGGCTCAACGAGTCTCTTCGACAAAGCGAGCGACACTTAAATACCAAAAATAGAACCACGGCTATTTTTCATTTAAGTAATTTAGAAGCGCAAAATTTAACTCCAGTAATGAAAGCCGAGCTATCGCGTAGCTGGTATCAAATAGATGAGAAAAAACACGCTCTAAAGTTAATTAATAATGCATTAAATACCGAGCCTACTTTATCACCTTATTGGCATATGCTTTACGCGCAGTGGCTATTAGAACAAAACGAGCGCCCTTCTGTAGCGCAATGGTTTTCTCATTACAGCTTGCCTAATAATGCAAGTGCTGGCGAAGTAGAACAGTACGTCAATTTATACACCACGTATATTAATCAGTATTACGAAGGTGGCGAATTATTAGCAAAGCTTAACCAGCTTGATCAAAAGTACCAAAGTACACCCGCCATCACCACGGCATTAATAAATGCTAATTTAGCTCTGGGGCAGCAAGAGTCAGCAATTATTGTTTATCAGCAAAAACTGAAAAACAATCAGCCAATTGAACCTCAAGCAATGCTTGCAATAGCTAAAGCTTACAGAGAATTAGGTAACGACTTTCAGGCAAAAGAAGTTACTGAGCGCGCAATAACGCAAACAGATGATCAGCAAGCCTACTTACAACGCCAAATAATGGCCTCGTTAAATGACTTTAATTACGCAGGTGATGCTTTAGCTTTAGCCAATCAATTAATTGCTAAATCACCCAATGATAAAGAGCTTAGTTATTTGGGCGCTGAAGTTGCCCGAAATTTTAATGAGCAAGACCAAGCTAAGCAATGGTATTTAAAAACGTTATCAAGCGAGCAACGACTAAACGATGAATCGTTTTATAAACAAATTGCTCGCATAGATGAAAATGATGCGTGGTATATTAATGGCGCTAAGCGCGAGCTTATAAATGAGCAAAGCAAAAACCAAGCATACATTGCTATTGGGGTAAACTTTAGTGGCCAAACAAGCACCGAAAGCGAGGCAACTCTTGGCGCAGGCTTAGTACCTATTGAGGCCTACTTTCCACTTTGGCAAGGCCAAGGGTTTATTAAAATAGACCCAACCACTATTAGCGCACAAACAACTCGCTTTGATGAGCAATTTGCTGGTAGCCGCTACGGTCAAGGTGCACTTTGTATATTTACCTGTGCTAATGATGAAGTAAGCCCTGAGCAAGATGGGGTCGACATAGGTATTGGATGGCAAAATGAAAATTGGCGTGTTGATGTAGGCACGACCCCACTTGGCTTTTTAATTGAAGGCATAGTATGGGGTGTAAATTACGCCAACAGTATTGGCGACTTTGGTTATAGCCTAGAGCTCGAAAAACGCCCTGTAACAAGCTCCGTGCTCTCTTATGCTGGGCTTGAAGATGTAAATACCGGTGAAATTTGGGGCGGCGTGCGCTCAACAGGCCTAACTGCCAACCTATCTCATGACTTAGGTGGCGATTGGGGCTTTTGGTCAAGCGCCGACTTTACGCTCTATAAAGGGCAAAATGTTAAAGATAACCAACGCTATAGAGTAATGGGCGGGTCTTATTATCGCGTTATTAGTAATCAAGAACGCGAGTTTACCGTCGGCGCAAGTCTATTACATTGGGCATATCAGTATAATTTAAGTGAAGAAACATGGGGCCACGGCGGTTACTATAGCCCACAAAACTACGTTGGGTTGTCGGTGCCTTTAAGCTACGATGCGCGCTGGGGCGATGATTTTGTTTATCGCTTAAAAACGGGGATTTCGTATTCGCAAACAAAAACCCAAGCCATTGATTTTTATCCTAACGATACAGACTTGCAGCTACAAGCCTACGATAGAGAATCGATTACCGGGGTAGACCCAGTATTTGAGAGTGATGACAGCTCTGGCGTGTCATACAGTCTTGAAGGGAGCTTTGAGTATCGTATAACGCCACATTGGTTTTTTGGTGGTTATTTAGCCATCGATCGCGCTGACTTTTACGAACCAAACTTTGGCCAGCTCTATATTCGCTATTACTTCAATCCTGTGTACGGGACGTTAGAGTTTCCTGGCACCCCAATTATTCCCTATGCAGACTTTTAACGCAGTGCAAGGTGATACATCGCGAATGCTTCCCCTCGCACTAAGGTATATGTATACTTGAGCGCAATTGTAACTAGGATAAGGGTGTGTCTCTTACCTTGTGGTGTTACTACCATTTAGCAAATCATTATCTTAGCTACAAATAATATACAGATGGTCGAGCGTTTTAGTGCCTAAAGGCACAAAACAGCTAAAGCAAAAAATTATAAGGCCATTACAACAATTCTTAAAGTTAGGAAGTAAATATGAGTTCAGCTCCAGATAGTGGTTGGTTTGGCCACCCTAAAGGACTTTCGACATTGTTCTTCACTGAGATGTGGGAACGAATGAGTTACTACGGCATGCGAGCGATGCTCGTATTGTTTATGACAGCAAGCCTACAAGAAGAAGGCCTTGCCTTTACGGTTGCATCAGCTGCTGCAATTTACGGTTTATACACAGGTGCCGTTTATTTCTTAGGCTTACCGGGTGGTTGGCTAGCGGATAGATTATTCGGTGGTCAAAAGGCCGTATGGTACGGCGGTATCATCATCATGTGTGGCCATATTATTTTGGCCGTGCCTCATGAGTATTCATTTTTTATTGGTTTGATCTTTGTTGCTACAGGTACTGGTTTGCTAAAACCAAATATCAGCGCAATGGTAGGCCAGTTATACAGCGATGCTGATGAGCGCCGTGATGGCGGTTACGCTATATACTACATGGGTATTAACTTAGGTTCTTTAATTGGTTACTACGTATGTGGTTACTTTATGGAAAACGTAGGTTGGCACTGGGCATTTGGTGCAGCTGCTGTGGGTATGGCTATTGGCTTAATCCAATATAAGCGCACGCTTAACAACCTACCAGAGCACAGTGCATTACCGGCTAACCCATTAAGCGCTAAAGGTGCATCTCGTGCATGGTTTGGTATTGCTGCTTTTGTTGTTATTGCCGCTGGTGTGACCGCTGCAGCAATGACGGGCGCAATTATTATTAACCCAACTGTTTTAGCAGGCTACACAGCTGTTGTGTTTACTATTATATTCTTTATTTATTTCGGGGTTATTTACTTTACAGGTAAATTAACAGCGGGCGAAAAACAAAGAATGTGGGCACTATTTTTAGTGTGTGTTGCCTCTGCGTGTTTTTGGTCTGGCTTTGAGCAAGCGGGTTCATCACTTAACCTCTTTGCCCGTGATTACACAGATCGCCTTATTGGTACTTTTGAAATTCCGACTACGTGGTTCCAATCTTTAAACTCACTATTTATTATTGCTTTATCGCCATTTTTTGCCGCGCTTTGGATTAATTTATCTAAAAAGATGGTATCGCCTACTTACAGCGTAAAATGTGCAATGGGCTTAATTATTATGGCTTCTGGCTTTTTAGTTATGTTTATGGCCGCTCACTACGCAGCTGAAGGTTTAAAAGTAGCACCTTACTGGCTTGTTACTACTTACTTTTTGCATACTGTGGGTGAGCTTTGTTTAAGCCCTGTAGCATTAAGTGCGGTAAGTAAACTTTCGCCACGTCGTTACACAGGCCAAATGATGGGTGTATTTGTATTAACTTATTCAATTGGTAACATTATTGCTGGCTTACTGGCTGGTAACTTTGATCCAAATAACGTTGAAGAAATCCCTAACTTATACTTACAAATTGCCTTATTTAGCATTGGCGTAGGTATTGTTTTAGTGCTTATGAGCTTTAAAGCGAAAGTATGGGAAAAACAAGGCCTAGAAGAAAAAGCTGCATAATATTGCACGTTTAATTACGCGTAATACTAATTATAATTTCCCCCATAGCCGCTATGGGGGAAATTTTCTCAAATTTCTATATCACCTCGCTGTAAACTGGTATCATCTGCTGATTAATTTTTAACTAGTCTCAGGGACGCAGTACATGCGCTTGTTAACTTTATCTCACACCCTATTTTTAACCTTAAGCATTGTTTTTTTATCAGCCTGTGGTGGTTCAGACGATCAAGTTACAACTAACCCTAATGATCCCGTTGAGCCTGAGCCTAGCGAGTTAACCGTCTCTACAACTACTGGTTTAGATATCAGCCTCGACGAAGGAGGCTTTTTACTGACTGTACCTGCCAATGCAGTCTCTCAAAACACTGAACTTACATACGAAAAAACAGTATTAGATGATGCAAATGCACTACTAAATATTATCTCAGATATACACCTACTCACCCTAAGTACGCTTTCTTTTAGTAACCCAATAACAATTACCATAAAAATACCTGATGATTACCAATTAGGTGGCCAGCTATTTATTGCTAGACAATCTGGCGATAGCTGGGCAGTTATTGATAACTCTTTTGTTGCAGATGGTTTTGTAAGTGCGCAAGTAACAACACTAGGAACCTTCGCTATTATGATGCAGCGCAATGAGGCCTTTGCAGCTATAGGCCCAACGTGTGATGCCACAGCCACAGAGCAATCGGTTAGATTTGTTCATGTTGCCGACCTACATGCGCGATTCGGTTATGAGGAGCAATACTTTAGCCGCATAAAAGCCTACTACAACCAAGTACTTGCACAAACGCCGCATACCCTTTTTACCAACGGGGGTGATGACTACGAAAAAGGCACTGTTGCTGAGCAACTATCACAAGGTAGCGCTACAGAAGAAGCCATTAAAGCCATGCAGTTTGATTTACGTGTGGTAGGAAATCACGACTATGCATGGGGGCCAGAAAAATTATTAAGCTACTCGCAAGATGATAACGCCATAGTACTTGCCAGTAATACACGCTATGAAGGCGAACAATTACAAGATTTTGCTGCTGTAGGCTTTGCTAAAGTACAAGTAGGCTGTGTGACCTTAGGTGTATTTGGTATGACCTCAGTACCTTGGAACGAGCTAGACGAACCGATAGATGATGAGCCTATACCTGATTTTATCAAACAATTTAAAATGAGCTGGCAGTGGCAACAAATAGCACAAAGTATAGTAAACCAATACCAAGGCGATGTTGACTACATGGTAATGCTAAGCCATTTAGGTGAAGGCTTAGATATTGATATGGCAACCGATGTAAGCGGTATTGATTTAGTGTTAGGCGGTCATACTCATGGCGGTGAAAGTTATAATACGCTCGAGAACGGCGCTGTGGTTATTCAGCCAGATTTTTACGCCAAAGGCATCACCGATGTTACTCTTACGTTTAACTTGCAAGATAAAACATCGCCAACAATAGATTACAGCACCATTGAAACTGACAGCATTAGCGAACGTGATGAACCAACTAAGCTGGCAATTGATGAAATTATGGGCCGCTATGCGCCTGATGCAAACACAGAAATTGCTATTTCTGAAAACTACCCAAGTAGTTTAGAACTTGCAGAAATAACGGCTTTAGCTGCAGCCCATGCAAGTGATATAACGGCGGCCATGCTTAACCCAGAATTAGTACAAACGAGGTGGACACCAGGGACCTTAACACAAGAAGACTTTCATAAAGCCTACTATGTTGAGCGCCAGCCCTCTAACACTCCGGGCTTTAATTCGTTATATAGCGTAACGGTTACAGGTAGCGATTTAAACACCATGTTTGCCAATCAGCCAGATTGGTTTTTACTCAAACCAGATGATATACAAGCTGCGAGCACTTACCAGGTTGCGTTATTTAAAGGCGCAGCACTTAATCCTGAGCTATTTTTTAGCGGTGTTACCTTTTCAAACGTAGAAGCCATTGACGAAGCATGGTGGTTACTTGATCAATATGCGCGTTTTAGAACAAGCCAGTGCTTATACCTAGATACCGATAATCAACTCTTTTCATGTAATGAGCAAAGCAATGTCACAGTGTGGAATTTTGACGATGCAAATAGCCCTTTGGCAGCAGATTATGGCCCTTCAGTATTGAGCTATTTTGACCCAGAACAAACAAACTGGGGCCCTGAAGAAACGCAATATAATACAACTCAAGCACTTGGTATTGCTGATTTTGCTGATGGCAGCTCTGGTGTAATGGCGTTTTCACGCCACGCCCCTACCGAGGGGTTATTAATAACCTTAAATACACCTGCCAATGGTGATTATGCAAGTGAAGGAATGGTTTCTGATTACACCTTAGTAATGGATTTATATTGGCCAGAAGAAGGCAAAGATATTTATCGCGCTATCATGCAAGCAAACACACAAGATTACCTCACTGATGATGCCGATATGTTTATCGACCCAACCGGCGGTTATGGTAAATCAACCAGTGATAGTGGTTACTTTGGACAAACAGAGCCTGAAAACTGGCACCGAGTTGCATTTGTATTTTATACCGCCCCCAGTAATGGGGTATTTGAAGTGTACATAGACGGCGAGCTTGCTGGTGTTAAAGAAGACGGTGAAATAAATAACACCTGGGCATTAACGTCATCTGTTTTACTCTTTACAGATAACAACTTTGAAACAGTGCCCGGTTATTTAAACGCCCTTTTATATGCTGGGCGCGCCCTGACTCGAGACGAAATTAAAAGCATGGGCAGCGCACAATCAAAGCTGACATTTACCCCTACAACACGGGTATTAAACCAAGCTATTGAGCGCCATTACCAAGCAGCTCCAACCGTAACACCTAATCTTTGGCTCGAGCAGCGCAACACGTTTTTTAACAATCGCACACAAAGTGTAAACAATTAAATACAAAAAACATTACGTAGCTACATTTTTAAAAGAGGTTTTATTTTTATAAAACCTCTTTTTTATTCATTTATATCAATATCTTAAACTTTAATAAACGAAAAGCATCAAGCTAATACATGCTCGTTTACCCTAAAACGTAAGGTATAAACCTATTGACTAAGTAAACGTCTTATTAAATTTACAGTTTGCTCGAATGCTAAATCTGCTCCCCCTCTTCCCCAAACTTAAAATCTAGTTGATTATCTAGCTCAACACGACAACAACACATAATCGCAGTAGCAATATTTATTGCAGGAGTAATAAAAATGAGTGAAGCAAATAATCCACTAGGTTTAGTTGGTATTGAGTTTACTGAATACGCAACACCTGATGCAGACTACATGGATAAAGTGTTTACTGATTTTGGTTTTTCAAAATTAAAAAAATTTAAAGGCAAGGATATTGTCTATTACAACCAAAACGACATTCACTTTTTACTAAATAACGAACGCGATGGTTTTTCTGCTGAATTTGCAAAAAGTCATGGCCCAGCAATTTGCTCTATGGGTTGGCGCGTTGAGGATGCACAGCATGCATTTGAAACAGCTGTAGCACGTGGTGCAAAACCCGCAACCGACTCAACCCATAAAGACTTACCTTATCCCGCCATTTACGGTATTGGCGATAGCCTGATTTACTTTATTGAGCAATTTGGTGATAAAGGGTCTATTTATGAGTCTGACTTTGAAGATTTATCATCACCTAATGTAGTTGAAGATAAAGGCTTTATACGTATAGATCACCTAACTAATAACGTTTACAAAGGCACTATGGAAATATGGGCAAACTTTTACAAAGACGTGTTTGGTTTTACAGAAGTACGCTATTTCGATATTAAAGGTCAAAAAACAGCGCTGCTATCGTATGCATTAAAATCACCCTGTGGCACCTTCTCAATTCCTATTAATGAAGGTAAAGGCAATAACAACAACCAAATTGACGAGTATTTAGGCGAATATAATGGCTGTCTCTTATACACATCTGACGCTGCCGACGAATAGAGAGG
>OLGU01000009.1_pt1 | contig 62903 bp, 57 predicted proteins | sample 1609281 | NCBI WGS metagenome assembly OLGU01 (sample SAMN05416705, study PRJEB24817) | seawater metagenome | isolation source: Sea water | place: Canada:Atlantic | collected 2013-07 | reverse complement strand
ATCTACACCTCTCTATTCGTCGGCAGCGTCAGATGTGTATAAGAGACAGCTTAAACTCGCCCGACTTAGGTGCTAAACGCCCAGCAAGAGTATTAAGTAAGGTTGTTTTACCTACACCGTTTTCACCGATAATAGCAATGCGCTCGCCTACTTCTACTAAGCCTTCTAAATTTGAAAATAGCGTATTGTCTTCAAAACCTTGGCTTAGGTTAGTCATTTCTAATGCATTACGGAATAGCTGTTTTTCTTGCTCAAAGCGAATAAACGGAGATTGGCGAGAAGAGGCTTTTACTTCTTCTAGCTGAATTTTATCAATACGTTTTGCACGCGACGTTGCTTGTTTTGCCTTTGACGCGTTTGCAGAAAAGCGCGATACAAACTGTTGTAGTTCGGCAATTTGGCTTTTCTTTTTCGCGTTTTCACTTAATAGGCGCTCACGTGCTTGTGTTGCTGCAAACATGTACTCATCGTAGTTACCTGGGTAAATACGAAGTTCGCCGTAATCAATATCAGCCATGTGCGTACATACTGAGTTTAAAAAGTGACGGTCATGCGAGATGATGATCATGGTGCAGTCGCGTTGATTAAGCACATCTTCTAACCATTTAATGGTGTAAATGTCCAAGTTATTGGTTGGCTCATCTAGTAGCATAATATCAGGGTCAGAAAACAGTACTTGCGCAAGTAACACTCGTAGTTTAAAACCGGGTGCTATTTCAGACATAGGGCCGTAATGCTGCTCTGTCGAAATACCTACCCCTAATAAAAGCTCACCCGCTTTAGACTCAGCTGAATAGCCGTCCATTTCGGCAAACTCAGTTTCTAAATCGGCTACTTTCATGCCGTCTTCTTCACTCATCTCTGGTAATGAGTAAATGCGATCGCGCTCTTGTTTAATATCCCATAATTCTTTATGGCCCATGATTACAGTATCAATTACAGAGTATTCTTCGTAAGCAAACTGGTCTTGGTTTAGTTTAGCTACACGTTCATTTGGATCTGTACTTACGTTACCTGCAGAGGGCTCTAGTTCGCCACTTAGGATTTTCATAAATGTAGATTTACCACATCCATTTGCACCAATTAAACCGTAACGGTTTCCTTCGCCAAACTTTGCAGATATGTTTTCAAATAACGGTTTAGCACCAAATTGCATGGTGATGTTAGCTGTACTAATAATAGCGCTACCCTCCAAGGGGACATGATGTATTTAAATTGCGCGCAGTTTAAACTAAATACTGCTTTTTTTCTATGAAAGTTTAAGGTTGAAAGCGTATGAACTATGCCCTATTCCACTCATTAAAGGCGTAAATTAATGCCTAACAAATAGTGCCTAAAAACGTGATTAAGCCAGTGAATGCTTATTCAACTAAAAAAATGTGCTTAGCTAAAAATAATAGCGCGATTTGTGTGCCATATCAGGGTTTAAATTTTAATTAAAAAACCCGTTTAACTTAATAAGTCGATTGTTTATCGCAAAGCATTTTAAAAAACAGATAACTGGGTATATATTTATGATATAAAATGCTTTTTAGAGTTTTTGCACTAGCGTTTTATTTTTATCCAACATGAAAAAAACTCAATTTAAAACCCACTTACTAGCGCTATTTTCAGCACTATTTACGTAGTTTTTAATCAAAAAAACATATCCCTTAACAGATAAAAAACACCATTAACCTCCAGTGAATATTTATTCATTTTTGGTGTTAATTTCATTGATTATTTTTCACTTTTGAGCCCATTAGGGCTTTGCTTGTCTTCATGCCTTCTAAATTTAATGTCACTTTTTAAAGTTAATACACACAAGGCATCACAAATGATTAAAAACTTTGTAACCCTACTATTAGGAACAAGCATAGTAGTCGCGCCAGCTGCTTCAGCAGTAGAGCTCTATAAGGATGAAAAGAACACTATTAAAGTAGGTGGTTACCTTGATGTGCGCGTTATTAATACGCAAAACCAAACCGAAGTGGTAAATGGTACATCGCGTATAAACTTTGGCTTTACTCGCCAACTTAAAAAAGACTGGTCGGCACTGGCGCTTGTTGAATGGGGTGTAAACCCTGTTGGTAGTAGCGATATTATTTACAACAACCGCTTTGAATCTATTCAAGATGAGTTTTTATATAACCGTTTAGGTTATGCTGGCCTTTCGCACGAAAAGTACGGGCAAATTACCATTGGTAAACAATGGGGTGCGTGGTACGACGTAGTTTATGGCACCAATAACAGCTTTGTATGGGATGGTAATGCTGCGGGTGTTTACACATACAACAAAGACGACGGTGCTGTAAATGGTACTGGCCGTGGTGATAAATTAATTCAATACCGTAATAGCTACAACGACTTTAGCTTTGCAGTTCAAGCGCAACTTAAAAACAGCGAATTTTATACCTGTGATGTTGATGATATTTCTGAAGAAGCGTGTGAAGCCTTGTGGAATGATGGCGACAGCGCAGCTCAAGAAGTAGAGTTTAACTACACCTTTGGTGGTTCTGTAACTTATAACGCAACCGACATGCTAACGTTAACAGCAGGCGTAAACCGTGGTGAATTTGATGTAACGTATGGCGATGGCACAACACAAACCGTTGAAGACTTAATTTTTGGTGCGGGTGTAATGTGGGGCAGCATTGAAAAACCAGGTTTATACGTTGCCGCTAACATAAATAAAAGTGAAAACCACGATACCGATAACCTAGGGCGCTTAATTAAAGACTCTATTGGTGTAGAAACATTTATGTCGTATCGTTTTGATAACGATGTGCGCCCTTTTGTGGCTTATAACATTTTAGATGCCGGTGACGATTACGTTATTCAACCTAACTTTAATACCGTTCCTAATGATGTATTCAAACGTCAATTTGCTGTGATTGGTGTTCATTACTTAATTGACGAAAACACCATTGCCTACGTTGAAGCCCGTAAAGATTTTAGCGACTTTGAAAGTGAAGACAAAGACCAGCAATCGCAAATGGAAGCCTCAGAAGACGACGGGATTGCATTTGGTTTTAGATACAAGTTTTAATTTCCCACCATAACAACACACAAAGCCCAGCTATATGCTGGGCTTTTTTATTTTAAACGTTAAATGATGAAAAAAATTAAATGTTTGAATGCGTTAACAATCGCTATTATTTGTTATAACACTTTATAAAAGCTGTGTGCGCTGCGTATTAATAATGCCTGTAAACATGCTTACAAATTCACCCGAAAATTAATGGAGAGAAAATGAGTTCACTCAAAACCGCCGGTAATTTTACTCTACTATGTATTGCCAGCTTAACCATAATGGTTGGCACCCTATTAGCGCCGGGTTTAGTTACCATTGCTGATGGCCTAGGCATACAAAGCAACAGCGTATTATTAATTACTTTACCTTCTTTAGGTGCGGTGGTATTTGCCCCCCTAGCCGGAAGGTTAATAGACAAGTACGGCGCATACCCTTTACTTATAATAGGTTTATTTTTATACGGATTAGTGGGTGCATGTGCTTACGTTTTACATGGCCCAACCTTAGTATTTATTAATCGTTTTGCATTAGGTGGTATTACAGCAATAGTGATGGCAAGTTGCACCGTATTAATTTCAACGTGGTACAGCGGCGAAGCCCGACTGAATATGATTGCCAAACAAGGCATGGCGATAGAGCTAGGTGGCGTTATATTTTTATTTTTAGGCGGTGTTTTAGCGTCAATGTATTGGGGATTACCCCTTGCTTTGTATTTAATTGCTTGGGTATTTTTAGCTATGTTGCTCATGTTTGTACCCCGGAAGCAGCAATTGAACGCCCAAAACACAGAGCAAACTCAACAAATAAAAAAGAGCAATTCAAACGCATTAACGCTTAAAGGGGTGTATATAGTATCAACCCTAGCTATGACCATATTTTTTACCTCAACCGTGCTTTTACCTATTACCTTGCACGCACTAAATTTTAATGAATCAGAAATAGGCCAACTATTGGCTTTTATATCGTTAATTGCGGTATTTACAGCGGGATTTATGCCTAAAGCAACTAAACGCCTTAGTGAAAAAAGTGTATTAGCAATCGCATTTTTTGCCTTTGGTTTATCATACCTTTGCTTTATGCAATCAAGTACATTGATATTAGTATTAGGCGCGCTATTAATTGGTATTGGCTTTGGTTTTAGCATTCCTCTTTTAAACCACATGACCGTAGAGCTAAGCCCAGAAAATGTTCGCGGACGTAACTTATCGTATTTTACAATGGCTGTGTTCTCCGGTCAGTTTTTTACCTCGTTTATGGAGTACATACCTGGGGGTGAACATAACGTATTTATAATATGCAGTATTTTAAGCGCCGTTGTAGCTATCGCCCTTCTTGTTAAACCTAAAGCGCACTAAGTAGCAATCAATAACCGGTAAAATTATTAAATTAAGTAGCCAATTATCCCCTATTTATTGGCTACTTTTATTCTCCTTCACTCTTTGGCTAAGTTAGGCATTTAATAACAACTTAGTATGATGTGTTCTTTTACTATAAACCCACCAGCAATGGTTGTTGCTTTAGTTAATTGCGTTGTAAAGTCAGTTTTTTAGCCTTAGCAAACAAGTATTAATTAAAGCGATTATAAGCAAAAAGGCATGTACTGTATATAAATACAGTGCATGCCTTTTTTATAACAAACCTTAAGATTCATCAGGGCCCTAGCGTTACCCACTGCTTAACTTCAAGTGCAGTCATTATCAGCTCTACAGAAAAAGCGGCCAGTATCATCCCCATCACGCGGGTTAAAATAGACGCACCGCCAATACCAATTAGCTTTATAATTTTGCCCGACAGCAACAACAAAATTAGGGTTACACCCAACACAGCCAGTGTAATTAACGCTGTGCCTATTTGGGTTGTAATTGGGTGAATGTGATTATCGGTAAGTAATATAACGGCTAAAATAGCCCCTGGTGTGGCGGTAGCCGGTATAGCAAGCGGAAACACTGCAATATCGTGCCCTGGGTCTTGTTTAGCTTTATTTGAATCATTGCCAAATATCATTTGTAGGCCAAACAAAAATAAAATTATCCCGCCCCCTAACTGAAACGATACCAGCCGTATACCCATCGCATTTAAAATAAGCTGCCCTATTAAAATAGAGCCAAGTAATACAGCGCCTGCATATAGCACAGTTTTAAACGCAGTTTTACGACGTTGTTGATCAGTTAAATGAGAAGTCAGCGCAGCAAAAAGCGCCATAGTCCCTATTGGGTCAATAGTGGCCCAAATAACGAGGGCATCTTGAGATAGCTTTTCTAGCATATAAAATCCTTGTTAAGCGAACACGTTTTAAAAACTCGGGTAACAAATTCATTTGCTTACGCTTAACTATAAGCCAAATTGGCTATTTTTTATATTGCATTTGTTCCTCTTATGATGAAATTTACTAACGTGGATAATGCAAATGCAGCACTAATACATGACTAATGCAGTACTAAACATGTTTATACCAAATAGAATGCTCACCCAAGCTAAAGCCTAATTTAACTAATAAGTTATGCGAACGCGCATTATGTGCACTTACCTGCGCCGCTAAGTAGTTTAGCGGTATAGCCTCTTTAAGTGTTTTAACAAAGCCGGTAATTACCTCAAACATAATGCCCTTATCCCAATACATAGGATCAAGCTCAAATCCAATAAACGCCCTACTTTTACAAGGCGATAAATTATAAAGCCCGCAGGTGCCCATAAGTTTGCCATTTATATTATGTTCAATAGCCACTCTTATCACTTCGCCTTCGTAATAGGCGGTAATATCGTCTTGTATTAATTGCTTAATTTGGCATTTACTTAATGGGGTTTTATAGTCGTTAAATTCGCTCACTTGCGGGTGATTCAAAATAGAAAATAACTGCGGGGCATGCTTATGGGTAATTAAACGCAATGTAACGCGTTCAAGCTGAGTTGTTTTAAACATTTTATACAGGAGTTAAAATAGCGCTTTATGGTTAAGCATTATTAACTTACCATAGCGTATTCACAAGCATTATCTTTATAGCCAATATTGAGAGCAATAATGAGCGACGATTTTAAAGTAATTCAACCTACCACAACCGTATACTGCCCTAAACGTGGTGAGGGCTGGACCCTAACAGGCATTACTAATATAAACGAGTTTACCTCGGTAATGTTTGACGGCACACGTTATACACTCCCCGCACGCGAAATAGTAGAAGAGCTGTTACCAAACCAACTAGCCCGAGAGCAAAATAATAGCTAGCGCCCGTGTATAAACCGTAGTGGCTGCCACTGTGCAGCCAACTATATATAGAGTAACGAAGGATTAAAATGTATCGTCTTCACTGTATACATTTACTTTTAACTCGTCTTCATCTTCAAAAACAACAAACGAAATAGGCTTACAACATACTTGGCAGTCTTCTATGTATTGCTCACCAATATCTGCCGCGTCTAATAATACTTCTATGCTTTCGCCGCAATACGGGCAACTTATCGATTTTTCGGTTAACTGGTTCATTTAACACCTGCTACTTTTATCTCAATGCTTTCACTTTAATAAACACACTCTAATAATACAACATTTTGCTATTGAGGTTAGCTAATGTACGTATGCCTTTAATTAAAAACCATTACGTATATTACTTTTTCACTATTCACGTTAGCCTACTAAAAACAATGAAATAGTAATAACACTTAGCAGGTCTAGCTATTAAGAATATGTATTTAAACTCATACTAGAGGTAGATTATTATATGAAAAAATCACTTACGCTTGCATTAACATCTGCCGCAATTTTGTTTAGCACCTTTTCACATGCAGCCAAAACCGAAAAAGCAGTTTTAGCCGGTGGATGTTTTTGGTGTATGGAAAGCGACTTTGAAAAGCTCAAAGGCGTAAAAGATGTTATATCGGGTTTTACCGGCGGTAAAATTAAAAACCCGACGTACAATGGTAACCATCAAGGTCATTACGAAGCAGTACAAATTACTTACGACCCTGATGTAGTAAGCTACAAAGGCATACTTGATCATTTTTGGGTAAATATTGATCCCTTTGATGCCAAAGGCCAATTTTGCGATAAAGGCCCAAGTTATTTAAGCGCCATATTTGTCGCTAACGAGCAAGAGCGCAAAATAGCAGAGCAAACCAAACAAGCCGTAATAGCAGAATTCCCAAATCAAACAGTGGTCACGCCAATACTTAATGCCAGCACTTTTTACCCAATTAAAGGTAAAGAAAGCTACCATCAGGATTATTATAAAAATAACCCCATACGCTACAATACCTACCGCTGGCGCTGCGGACGCGATAACCGCCTAGAAGAAATTTGGGGCGATAGAGTCACACATTAAAAATCTATAGTTAAACGCTTGATGGGTTTACACAAACCCATCCCCATTACAGCTAACTGCTAATTCTATTCATTCCGCCCCTAATTATAAACATTATTTTGATACTGTTTCCTAAAACAGCTTATTTATCTAACTTTATAAATATAATAAATTGCACTCCTAAATTGATAAACCTAATTCAACAACTGGAGTTACACATTATGTCTGCCACCCAATTACAACTTGCTCGTGCTCTAGCGTTACCTTCAAGAGAGGCCATGTTAAATCGTGAGCACTCAGTACAGTATTTTTGGTACAACAACGACCAACTACTTACACAAGCCTGGAAAGAGTGGGAAGAAACCGAAGTAGATACAACCACCTTTACCCTTGACGATTCATTACTAGATAAAAACTTACGTGAAGCCGTTAATGCTGCATGGCAAGATCCATCTAAAGAGTATTTAGTAAAATCACTACTGGAAGAAGTAGCGACTGATGTGTATCAGTTTCAGTTTTTTGATCCTGAACGCCTAGCTGTTTTACGTGGTTACCTAGAAAAAGTATGGAATGCTAACATTCCTATGCGTCCACCGTACGGTATTGTATTAAACCGCCGCGGCGCCATGCTCGACAAACGCTCAGAGGGCTATTTAGCTGCTCCTAGTTTTCAGGCATTTTATAACCAAGTATTAAATACATACATGCGCCCTATTTCACGTTTATTGTTTCCTGAAATCATAGGTTACGACACGCAAACATTCGGCTTTTCTATTTATTACGACCCAAGTACAGATGCTTCTATTCGTCCGCATACCGATGCATCATCAGTAACATTAAATATTAATTTAAACTTACCTGGGGAAGAATTTAGCGGATCAGAACTTGATTTTTACGACCAAGTAAACGCAAAAGTTGTGCAACTTAGCTTTAAACCAGGCACCGCCATGATCCACAAAGGCAATGTACCACACGCGGCAAAACCTATAACCAGTGGCGACAGAACAAACCTAGTGTTATGGCTTTTTGGCGATAATGGCCGTATACCAGCGCCGGGTTCTAAACGTACAGATATTGATGCAAAAGAGCGTTGGACTACGCCCAAAACAACGCCAGACGGCTACGCACCTTTTTAAACGGTGCCAAGTTTAACCTTTTGTGCCTAGAACTTGCCCATTAAAGACATTTAATAATACTTTAATGGGCTATTTACTTGTTACATAACCACTTAGTTACTATCTTTTTAGTATGCTAAGTTAATTAAAACAGCCTAATGAAGTTAAACTTTTTTATAATAACTACACTGCTTGTATCCTCTTTTGCCTGTGCATCACCTACTAAACAAAAATTAGTTGTAGGTTTTGGCGAAACCCTACCACCTTTTGTAATGTCACATACCAACAGCGGGCTAACCCTCGATATTATTAAAGCCGCGTTAACCCCTTTAGGCTATGAAATAGAGCCACGCTATTATCCTTATACTCGCCGCGCTAAAGGGTATATAGATGGAAAGCTCGACATACTAGCCGACATTAACTTAAGCACAGAAAACGGCAATCTCCTAAGCGGTTATATATCAAATGAAGCCTATGTATACGAAAACGTAGCGATAACCCTAAAAAGCAAACAGTTTAACTTTACTAAAATTGCAGATTTAACACATTACAGCTTAATTTCGTGGCCCAGCGCCGCCATACACTTAGGTGAAGAATATGCAAAAATAGCAAAAGCCAATACACAATATTACGAAGTGCACGACCAATCTCTTCAAGTTAAAATGCTTTTTTCAAACAAGGTAGATGTAATTCAAATGGATAAACAAAGTTTTGATTACTATCGCTCAACCCTTAAAGATATTGATACAACACAATCTGTAGATCGCTTTGCGCTGTTTGGCAAAAGCCCAAATGGCTATTTATTTAAATCAAAAAGACTACGTGATGACTTTAATATTCAACTACAAAAACTTAAAAATTCAGGTCAGTACCACAAAATTTTTGAAAAATACAAACACGCCAAATAAAAAAGGTCGCTTTAACTAAGCGACCTTTTTACGTTTACAGCGCAAAATACCAATTAAAACTTATAAGAGGCAGAAAATTTAACGTTACGCGGGGTACCAGGTTGTACCCATGCATCGGCAAACGAGTTTGTGTAATACGTTTCATCAAACAGGTTATTTACCTCAGCCGTAACAGCAATAGCGTCTGTTACATCGTAATTTACAAATACACGCGCGGTTGTATAACTGGGTAGTTTAAAGTCGGTACCAAAATAGCCATTGCGTTCATCTACAAATAATAGCCCGCCACCAAATTTAATTGCATTGCCATATAACTCGCCCGATTAACAAGCTGCAAGCTAAATTGATGCTCTGGTACATTTAAAAGTGACTCGCCGGCCTCTACTGTGTAGCCAATAGCATCAAAAAATGAGCTTTCTATTTGGGCATCTACATACGCATATGACGCCCAAATTTCTATACTATCGCGAAGCTCACCCGTTAGGTCTATTTCTATTCCCTTACTTTGCGCTTCACTAATGGCTGCGTAGGTAAACGCTGTTGGGTCATCTACTACTAGCATATTATCTTGATCTACTTTAAATACGGCAACGGTACCAAATAACGCGCCATCGTTAAGGGTAAATTTTACACCTAGCTCAGCAGAGGTAGATTGGTTTGGCTCAAAACCATCGCCATTGGTATCAGTGCCTGAAAGCGGGCGAAAGTTTTCGCCGTAGGCTGCATAAACAGATACATAATCACCGGCTTCATACACCACACCAAACTGCGGGCCCACGCGCGACTGCGTTTGTTTAGTATTAGTACCTGCTAAAAGGTTATTTAAGCGCTGCTCGTAATCATCAAAACGGGCACCAATACGAATATCTAACTTATCGGTTACGCTTATTTGGTCTTGAATAAATACCCCTAGTGACTCTTGAATCTCTACGCGGTCGGTATTAGATGTAGGCGTTGGTAATTCGTACGCGCCGTATACAGGGTTAAATACATTAATGTATTGATCGCCCCGTACACGTAAAATAAATTGATCGTTTTCAAATTTATCAGCGTCAACACCCATAATTAAACGGTGCTCAAAACCGCCAAGCTCAAGGCTGCCGCTTAGCTCTGCACGCAATACATGGTATTGAGCATCAAAATCGCGGTAGCGCCTAAAGCGGTTTACTTCGCTATTAACTACGCCGCCAAACCCGGTTTCGGTTGCAAAGCCTTCCATAGAGGTATCACGGTAGTTTGCACCAAATAAAATGCTCCAGTTATCATCAAAGTCATGAATGTACTCTAACTGATGCCCTAGTACATCCGCTTCAATTGGGCCATCGCCCGGCTCACCTAAAAAACGGCTTTGTGGAATAAGCCCAAGCTCGCCATCTATGGCTAATACGCCTCTATCAAACGGCACTTCTTGGTCGCTGTATTCAAGCTCGTAAACAAGTTGGCTGCTGTCGTTAATATTCCACACTATTGACGGGCTAAAGCCGTGTTTAGTGGTTTCTATGGTGTCTCTAAAGCTCTCGGCGTCTTCGTAAAAACCAACCAGTCTAATTGCAACGTCGTCGTTAAGCGCTGTGGTGTAATCAACATCGGCGCGGTAAGTATCAAAACTCCCTACCGAGAGCTTAATTTCACCTTGCGTATCAAACGTTGGGCGTTTAGTAACTAAGTTTACTGTACCACCTGGCTCACCACGGCCAAATAAAGCCGCGCGTGGGCCTTTTAAAACCTCAACCGACTCTATACCCGACAAATCACGCGAGCCACCAAAACCGCGCCCAGCATTAAAACCATTTACTAAGTAGTTACTCGGTAGATTTTCATCGCCTACAAAGCCACGTAACGAAAAACTATTCCAAAGCCCACCAAAGTTATTTTGCCGTGCAACAGAGGCCGATAAATCAAGCGCTTGGTCAAGACTTACTGCACCAGCATTTTCAAGGGCTTCTAAATCAATTTTAAGCTCTGATTGTGGAGTTTCTAGTTGGCTAAAGTTACCTTGGTAAGCTTGGCGCGTAGCAACCACAGACAGCCTTTCAATATTTGTGTTAGCACTGTGTGTTTGCTGGTTTTGCTCAGCAGCCAAAGCGTGGCTACTAAATAAGCTTACTAGGCACGCACTTAAATAGGTGAGCTTAAGCCCTGTTGTGTTGGTTTTCATTGTGAACCTTGTTAGTAATGTAAGTATTTTATAATTATGGTGTTGTTACTAGGTGCGCTAAACAGCGGCTTTTATCGCACCTAGTAAGGATTACTTTGCTATAGCCTCAAAGCGTGGCATGTTATTGAGAACTGATTTAGGCGGGTTACCCTTATAAAATAACCAAGGGTAATAAAACTCACGTAATTGCTGATGATAATCACGAATTTGCTGCTCGTATGCATACGCCGCTACTGAGTCGGTTTGGGCGGCTCGTGTTAAGCTGCGCTGCAATAATAGCGGTGGCGAAAACCACGACACAACGCCTGCTAAGTCATATTTTTTAGCGGCTGCGTCTCGGTATGATTTTGAAAGCGACGCTGCTTTTAAATCGCCCATTTGCTGAAATGCGTAATACCATTTCCACTCAAACTCACTGCTCATAGCAATGTATGGCGCAAGTGCTGGGTACTCTTTAATAAAAGGCTGCATAGTGGCAGATTTAGGTAAATCCCAGGCATCATTTACCGCCTCACGCTGAGTAAGCATAATGTCGCCACCCTTAGGCGAATGCACCGACTTGTTTATAGCAAGGTCGCCTAAAATAGGAATAATAAAAGCAAATAATACCCATAAACCAATTAGGCCAGAGGCAACACGCGGGGCACTAGTCGCGTTTTTGCCCCACCACACACTCAGCGCAGTCCAAAATGCAAGGTATGCAATACAAAGTAACGATACATACGCAATTTCAAACGCGCTTGCAACAGCTATAAATGCACCTATAAAAAATGGCAGCATTAAACACACTATTACTGCTAAAAACCTTACCGTTATACGTGCGCCCCACAAAGCAAAGTACGATTTAGCCGTAGTAACCAGTAAGTCGTGCCTGCCGCTGGTGCGCTCGTTTGCAAATAAGTCATGAAACAGCAAAATAATAACCAGTGGTGCTAAGGCGCTAATTACAAATACAAAATCAATTTTACCGGCTTGTGCAAGCTCGGCATTTTGCGCATCGCTTTCGTAAATTTGCCCCTCTATGGCCAATAAATTAATACGGTGTTTCCACGGGAATATATCGCGTTCCCCTAATGCTGCAAAAGCAAGGTTAGATGGCTGAGAATACGTTAAATGAAAACTGTAATAAGCCAACATGCCCGGATCGTCTTGCTTTTGCTGCACTTTAGCGCGATCGCTTTGATCTGCCTCTTTTAAACGCTCTATTGTTTGCTGCTGCGCGCTTACTTCGCTAAGCCCGCTGTATATTGCAAAGCCCGATAAAACAAAGCTACATAACAGCAATACCACAAGGTACTTTTGACGCAGTAAAAAGCCCCATTCTCGTGTAAGTTGTGTAATTAAATAACTCATATCAAACGTTTTCCTACCAATTTAATACCGCCTACAAGTACTACAATCCACAGTATTAACTGTAAAAAAGCAGGTACACTTCTTTGCGCGCGAACATCAGCGCTATCTACATCAAAGGTAAAGTTTTGCAGTATTTGCCAGTTCTCTGATCCTACGCGCGCTTTTTTAGTAGCCTCGGTATTGGCGTTGCGGTTCATATCAACTTGGTAATCAAGCTTTTCAATGTGTACTTTGTTAAGCCCTTGCACAAAATCAAAGCGCAGCTGTTCGGTTTCGCGTAAAAAGCGATGATGGGTTTCTATGCTTGTGCCCACTACAATCATCGACAGCGAGCGAATAGCCACCATAGGCGATACCCAACCAAAGTAACGCGATACCTGCGTTTGTTTAAGCTCACTTTGCATGCGCTGCTCGGCAAACTGGTTTAATACCTTAGTTTGTTTGGCCTCTGATTCACTGGCCACTAACCCTCTAAAGTTTACTGGCAGCTCATCAATGCTGTTTACGTTGTATTTTTTAAGCAGAGATTGTTTAAATTGCTTAAAGGCGGGGTCGTTGGTGTTATGTCCATCACCTAGTTTTCTAAGCTCAGCTTTTACTGCAAAGTCGGTTTCTATTTTACCGGCCGATGGCACAGCCGTAGAGGCACTGGTACTTGCTACGCGCGGCATAACAATGCACAGTAAAATCCACACAAACGCAAGCGCTGTAAAGCTACCACTATTTTTACTAAACACGCTCGATACTAATAAAACAACTAACACCCACACGCTTAAATACAATGCATAGCCCACAATAAAACTAACAACTGCTAAAAGGCTCTCACCCGCGCTAAGCGTAAATAACGCCGACACCGCTAATGGCGCAATAATTAACCCAACAACACACAAAAGCGCCAGCCCTTTACCCGCAATCAGCGTGCTGCCTTTGGTACCTTGCGCTAATAAATACGACAACGTTTGCGATTCGCGCTCACGGCTTATAGAGCTGTAACCAATTAAAATAAGCAGTAACGGCGCTAATGTTTGCACTATAAAAGCTGGCGTTAAGCTGCCAAGTTTTGTTAAAGCTGTGCCTTGGCGCTGCTCGGCAAACATTGCACTATTTTGCCTATGCCCTTCTAAAAATATTGAGTTACCGGTGTAGGCATCTATACCTGGGTCGAGTGTGCTAAGTGGTGTTGGCGTTCTAAAAGCGTAATGCCCGTAATGCACCATTCTGTGTGGATGGCGATCGGGTTGCTCAGCAAAGCTTTGCTCTGCATTGCTTTGTAATTCATTACGAGTGTGGCTAAGTTCGTGCATTGTTATGGCAGTAACCACCACAGATGAAAGCGTAAGTAATAAACCAATGGCTAAAACAGTCATCGCCAGTTTTGAGCGAAGCCAATAGCGCCACTCATCTTTGGCAACTATCACCATCTTTGAAAAATTATTTTTGCTCATTACGCGCCTCTTTGTGCAAACGCGGCATGAACTTGCTCGGTATCAATTCGGCCGTTTTCTGGCGCGTCAAATTCGCCCACCAGCTCGCCCGCTCTTAATAAACCAATTCGGTTTGCAACTTGGCATGCGCCGTATACATCGTGCGTTACCATTAAAATAGTAGCGCCGGTTAATGCAAGCTCACGCACTAACTGGTTAAACTCATCAATAGCAACAGGGTCAAGGCCCGATGTAGGCTCATCGAGTAAAAATATGGGGGCTTGGCGTAAAATAGCCAGTGCAATCGCGGTTTTTTGCCTCATGCCTTTAGAGTACGTTTGCATAGGACGCTCCCATGCAGCTTGTTGTAGCGCTACACGGTTAAACGCAGAATTAATTTGCTCATCGGTTTTCTTAATATCAGCAAGCGATAAAAAATACGCCACGTTTTCGCGGGCAGTTAAATGCGGATATAACGTTGCCGACTCTGGTAAGTACGCCGTTTTACCGCGTACAAAATCAAGTGCCTGTGTTACCTCTTTGCCCGCTACTTTTACAGAGCCTTGAGTGGGTTTATTAAATCCAAGCAAGGTTTTTAACGTGGTTGATTTACCCGCGCCGTTACCGCCAAGTAACGCATAAATTTCGCCCGAGCCTACGCTAAAGTTTAAGTTTTTTAAAATAGCGTTGTTTTTAATGCTAAAACTTAACGAGTCCACTTCAATAATGGCTTCGCTTTTAACTGTTTGAGTAGCGGCTTGAGTTGTATTTAGGTCTTCATTACGTGTTTGTTCCACACGTGGAGATTCTTTCGGTGATGTTTGATTAACAGCTGTAGGTGTACTCACATTCAAACTCTATTTAGGGAAATTAGAATGCAGTGAATGTTATACTATATCAAATGCATATTGCAACGCTATAACATATTAATAATTAACAAATGATGCAAAGGTTTTAATAGTGTTACCCACGTTGGTTTATTCAACGGGTTTTGCCTATTACAAAAATCCATAACCATTTAGGTTAAAATCATTTCAAACGCAGCGTTTAATATTAAGTACTTAAGTTATTTACGCCTTACCTTTAAAGTAAATTGAACTATTAAGTTTTCAATTGCTAAAATGCCAACCTATTTTTCTATCAAGAGATACAATGGCAAATTTCAATACTCATCTTAATACTGCAGTCATCATCACAGGTTTAGGCTCGGCCACTTTATTAACTGCAGGCCATATTGATTTAAACGGCGCACTTTGGTTATGGTTTTAGGCTCAATTGGCGGCTTATTACCCGACATAGATTCAGATAACTCAACCTCGCTCAATACTATTTTTAACTTATTCGCACTGAGCGCTGTATTACTGGTGCTGCATTACATAACCACCGAGCTAATAATCGAAATTAGTTTTATAGAGCTAATCGTAGTGCCGTTATTGGTGTACGGGTTTATGAAATACATTATTAGGCCCATTTTTGAATGGATCACCGTGCACAGAGGCAGCTGCCACTCATTATTATTTTTAGTGCTATGCGCGCTGTTAACAACGCAAGTAACGTGGCAACTAAACGAGCAAACAACCACACAAGCAGCCACCTTTGCCTGGTTAACAGGAGGGTTTATTTTAATCGGCGGGTTAATTCATTTATTACTCGATGAAATTTACAGTGTAGATTTAAGCAATGTCACCATTAAACGCTCCTTTGGCACCGCGTTAAAAATAGCCGACTTCGACAATAAATTAATTACCTTGGCATCAATAATTGCCATTGCAGGTTTAATCTATGTAGCCCCGCCTACAGAGCAAACTATTATCGCATTAAGTGATTGGTCTCATTTTAGGCTTTTATCTTAATAAAAAACATTTATAGGCTTAGTCACACAAAATACCCATAAACATTGTTTGTGGGTATATATGCTTTATTAAGCGATTGTTTTAATTACCTCTCGAACAAACAGCCACCTAGTTAGTCGAAGTAACCCCAACATTTAATTTAAAGGTTAATTCGCAAAGACGATAAGATGCGCTGAATTTTTAAAGGCTTAACAGCTTAACTCAATGCGCCTTTACCAATTTAAGTTTCATTAAAAGCGCAAGTTTTAGCCTATTTGATATTAATTATTATTTTTATTGGTTTTAGTGAAATAATTACTCCGCTTTACCTGTCTTATAGCAGCAATACTTTCATCTGTTTGATGTATGCAAAGCAACTACAACTTTTAAAGCGTCAAATATAAAATTATAAGAGGTACATAATGGAATTTACACATAAGCGCACCACCCTAATTACAGCATCGTTATTGTTGGCGTTGGCGATAACCCAGGCTATTTTTACTGCCCTTTACAGTGCTGAAATTACCTTTTCAAGACAGTATGCATGGGGACTAGAAGCCGTGCTGTTTACTGTGCTTGTGGCCTTTGCAAGTACCACTATGGTGCAAGCTAAAAACGCTTAACTTGGTTGGTCGGCTATCACATTTAGCGCAATATTAAACATAGTACAGGTAAGCATTGGTCTAACGTTGTTTTCAACATTTGGCAAAGTAGCGGGCGCAGTAGAAGGCGCACAACCTTTAATTGGTGGCGTGGTGTCTTTATCATTCATGATTTACTACGCAGCTAAATTATTATTAGGCTTAGCAGCCCTTGTATTTGGCCTATCTTTTATTGCTAAAGGTGGCAAAGCCATTGGCGGCCTTACAGCCCTAGCTGGCGCAGTTGCAATGCTTGCCAATGCTATATTAATTATTGCTGGGCGTGATGGATTCCTGCCATCAGGTGTTGCTGGTGCATCAGGTATGATTGCAACATTACTTTTAGCAATCTGCTTATTTAGCCTTAACCGTAAGTAAGACTAAGGCTTAATACCTTATAAGTAATTTGCTTATTTAGATAAGTTATAAACATCGGCGTGTATTAGATTGCTAATTCGCCGATGTTTTATGTTTAAAGCATTCGCCTAGCGTATCTCAAGTTAATGCCCTCTTTCGTAAACCAAGATTAATTCACAAAGAGGATTAGAGGCGCTTCGCTTTTAGAGGCTATAGATAGCTTATATCAAAAGCTTTTAACCGATTTATGCTTTGATGTATGAAGTCAAGATTGGCCCCCAATTACCTTTCACCGGAGAATTAGGAGCACAGCTGAAAATTTTTCCGAGTGCAGCAACTTGTTATGAGCTGTACATATTTTACCATTAAGTTTATGGAGTCCCTGCATGAATCACCTTTATAGCTCTTTCTGCAAAGTTAAGTAGTTCTCCATCAATAATATGAACTTGATCAGCTGCTGGATTAGTATCATGATGAAACTGACCAGCATAGCGATTGATTTCATTAAGTTCCACTGTAATATTTTGCGCATGAACTAAAGGACTAGGAGGCTGGGCACTATTAATTTGGTTTACTATCTCCCCAAATAATAACCCGCTATTTATCATTCCTGGGAACCTTCTGTGTAAATACCCCTCAAGCATAGGTCTTATTGACCTCGCTATCTCCATGCTACTATGAGCATTTCCTGCCATATATTCATCAAGCATCCTATGGCATTTGAAATATGCACTCTCACATTCTTGGTCAATATTTATTTCATCAAAGTCGCTATAGCGATTGGCAACCGCCTTTAACTTTAAGCACTTAACATTATTTGGGTTTCCTGTGCGAAGCACATCATCACGGAGATTTCGAAGAAAATGAACATCATGTGCTAGAACTATGATCTGCTCACAATTATCATGCAATCGTTTTAATACAGTGCGTGTTTGTTGTTTGCGATTAAGATCCAAACTACACATTGGGTCATCAATTACAATTATTTTACTGGCAAGATCAGCGTCTGATTCTGCTGATGCAATAAAAAACGCAAAGGCTAAAGTTCTCTTATCACCTTCGCTCAAAGAAGTCTTAAAATCTGGTACACCACCATTTAAAGCAATATTGGCACCACGCATTTGCAATACATAGTCACTTCTCAAACCACCCCGGTAATTAAAATCAATATTAGGAATCAGAAATTGAGCACCAAAACCGCGCAAAAGCTCATTAATACGATCTTTATAGCTTTCTAGTGTTGCCTGCATGATTTGATTCAAGGCGTCTTTTTTGTTTTGCTTTTCAGCTTTTGCAGCTACGTCTTCTCTTTTACCCAATGCAAGCTGTGAAAATAAATCTTTAACATCTTGTCTGTAACGTATTTTAGCCCACTCCAAATCACGGATTTGATTGCGCAAATCATCAATACTTAGAGCTGCCAAATTGTTTTTGTATTCTGCTATAACAGCTATAGCATTTGAAATTGAATCGTTACATGCAACAACAATGTCTAATACTGCCTGCCATTTTTTTTCGACTTCGTTTCTATCCACTTCAGAGCCAACAGGATCAAGCAAATTAACTTCTTTGCTTTCTCTCAAGGTGTTTAACAGATTTCCAATACTAGAAAGAGCATTCCTCGCCGAGCTTTCATCTAACGTTGGTGGTGTTATCTCAACATGTTCCTGCCATCCATCAATGACTGCGCTGGCAGTTTCAAATCGTGACTTTAATCTGTCAATTATCTCATTAGAGCAGCTTGCGTTAATAAGGCCTTTCAGTCGAGAAACATCTGATTTAAGTTGATTATAATCTTGATTAAAGTAACTACGATATGCTTGTATTAATTCGACCCCTTCAAGAGGTTGGTTGCAATACAGGCAATTACTTTCATCACCATATGCATGGCCGTCACTTATCCATTTCTCCAAACGATTCTTATTGTGAATATTTAAATGCTCTTTTACTTGCTGTTCCGCAGCTAGATCAATATTTTCAAGGGATGTACTTAAAATATTGAAAACATCATCAACATTTAGTGACGGCGTTACTAATTTTTGAGGCAATGCCTTAGCTTGAATAAGACCGATGTTTTGTGCTTCAGCGATCTTGCCATTGAGAACAGATATTTGGTCATCAGCATCTAAAACTTCAGCTATTCCTTCAAATTGAGTTTGCATCAAACCTCTGTGCAACACCTCCAATTGATTGCTTGTTTCTCGTAAAGAACTGGCTGCTGTTTTCGCATTGTTATCTGCAAGATCATATTCTTGTTGCGCAACAACAGCATTTTCGCCAAGAGCAAATCGTAATAGGTTTTTTCGTTGGTCGGCGGTGACTTGTCCACCTGCATAAACATTTTGCTCAACGAAATCGGCATCAAATACTAAAAGCTCTGGGCGTTCGACATCCCAACTACCATTTTGAAAACTAGAACGCTGCCCATTAGAAAATTGAAGACTCGCTTCTTGGTCGTTAGTACCATTAATCGTGCTTCGGTTTACCAGCAATTCAGGCTTATTTGTTGAACAAGAGCGAAATAGTGAAGCTAGTGTAGATTTACCTCGTCCATTATCCGCATAGATAAAGCTGGCTTTCTGTAGCGCATGTGCCCTTGCATCAGCATCATGTAAAAGCCCTATTCCTTTTATTCTATGTATTCTTTCTAACATCGATATCCCTTTTGTAATTCAACTCTTAATCTTGCCAACCTACCCAGCACATAACGCCCGCATTAAGCGGACTAAAATTGTTAATTGTAATGTGGATCGAAGCGGAACCTAACCAACTGTTTTAGTTCCATTTTCAATGCCTTGTTAGCTTCCTATACAATACGGATTGGAGTGTAATCAATAGAAGAAAAATCAACCTTAAGCTCATTTGTAAATGGTTCTTTGTAAGCATTAGCATCAAAGCCTATAAACTCAATACCTTTCTCATTTAACTTCTTGAATACTTTACACACTGCCGAAATATAAATAGGAATTAAGTTTACGTAAATTTGTTTCGTTGGATACCTCCCATCCTTCGCATAGGTAGTTATTAGATCGAAATTAAGTTCACTTTTTATTTGGTTAAGTAGCTTAAGCCTATTCTTAGGACCCATTTTATTTTCAATGTAAGGAGATTCTAATTCAGGGTCGATTCTAAAATAAAAATCTTCAAGTTTATAGAAATGTCGCATTACATGAGATGCATCAACTACTTCATGGCTTGCAAGTATAAATTCGGCGCCTAGATACTTTTTATGCCCATCATTTAATCCGATGTCTTGATTCCAGCTTTTAAATAATAAGTGGTTGCGATGGTGAACTGCATTTCGTAAAAGGATTAATAATGCAGTATCACCATGCGAAAAATAGTCAAAATCGTCCTTTGTAACATCGTATAAACTATGAAACGCTTCTAGTTTTGCCTCAAAAGCACGATCCAAGTTATCAATAGCTTCTTCATTATCAACCAACTTTAACTGATTAAACCTCATATGAGCTTCTCCATATAGCCTCATTGAGTTTGCTAATTTACTTATTGCTTGTTGTTTAATTTCCACGATAATCCTTAGAGAGCTAAAAGCTTATTGAACCCCATTTTTTTTTTGGGGGGGTCTAACACCCCAAAACGGCTTATATTACTTTGTTCGATAATTACACCAAACAACTCGTTTATAATCATACAATAACAATTTCTACTCAGTAGCCTTTGTTATTTAACCCCAAACGCTTTTTAATAATGTTATGGGATAAATTGCGCACCACTGTTTTTACATACAGCACACGATAAATCCTATCTTTACTTATTCTTTAGCTACAAAAATTATAAATGCCCTAGCCACTAAAACCTTGTATCGTTCTCACACGGGTCGCCATCTCTATCGCCATCCATTTTTGTATTTGGGCAGTTATTTATAAAAAACACCGCCTCAGCACGTGAAGTCATTTGGCTGCAGTGCTGCCTGCCATCGCAGGTAAAATTTTGCGTGCTTTTTGGAATAACGATTTTTGGGTATTGCTCATCAAAGGTGGCTAAATCGGCGTTGGTAATAACAGGTGTGTGGTTATTAAATTGCTCGTTACTTTGATAATGGTTGTATTTATTTAACGCGATAAAGCCAAGTACGGCGATAATGCTAATTGAGGCAACTTTGCCTAAAAAGCTGTCGGTAAAATTAGATTTAGCAACACGATGATGGTTTGATTTTTTAGGCGTGACTTTAAGTGCAGCTACGCCTTCTATCCGGCAATTAACGGCTTTGGTTTTACCATCGGGCTGTGTAGCGACTTCAAAATAAATGGTGTCGCCCACTTTAGGTTTGCGGCTCATGTGTTTGAGCGCTGAAATGTGTATAAAGGTGTCGTGCGCTAGGGTGTCTGATTTAATAAAACCAAAGCCCTTTTCGTCATTCCACGCTTTTAACAATCCTTTGTTCATGTATTTACCTGTGCTGATTAAGCTGCGATTACGCAAATTCCATTTAAGTTAAGAATGGTTAGTATACGTTCCTAAATTGCTACCACGCAACCAAATATTCATATTAGGTTAATTTAAACACACCAATTAGTTGGCAAAACACTTAACCGTATAGGGAAAATACCGAGCTTTGGGCTTTAAAATGCAGCAATAAAATAGCCTGTTTTATTTTATAAATTACGGCCATTTGTCCTTTATTCTACTACTGCTAACTTTTGCGAAGCTATTAGCTTAACAGCTTGTTTACACACGGTTTTGTTATTAGTTATTTCTATCTGAATTAAGCGTTTTTAGTGTGATTTTTCATTCGTTATTTACTTAATTTATCTATACAATCCACACCTTATTTTTACGTGCAATTTTCAAGTGATTATCTCATGCTACTAACCGTTGTTTATATTATTGGTATTACCGCAGAAGCCATGACCGGCGCACTTAGCGCTGGGCGAATGAAAATGGATTGGTTTGGCGTTGTACTGGTTGCCAGTGCAACAGCAATTGGTGGTGGCAGCGTGCGAGATATTTTACTTGGCAATTACCCACTTACCTGGGTACAACACCCAGAGTATTTATTAATTACTTGTATAGCGGGCATTGTTACTACGTGGCTTGCTAAGTGGGTGGTTAAATTTAAAGGCATATTTATGCGCTTAGATGCGCTGGGGCTTGCAGCATTTAGCATTATTGGCTGCCAAGTTGGGCTAAATATGGGCTTGCACTATGGTATTTGTGTAGTGGCTGCGGTTGTAACCGGTGTATTTGGTGGGTTACTGCGCGACTTAATATGTCGCCAAGCGCCTTTAGTACTACATAACGAGCTATACGCGAGTGTATCGTTACTGGTTGCCTGCTTATTCTTGGCACTGCACCATTACAATATTGATGACAACATCAGCATTATTGTAAGCCTTGTTGCAGGCTACTTAATACGTATGGCGTCAATTCGCTTTAAGTGGCGTTTACCTACCTTTAGTTTGTTAGAGCATCACGCTAAATAAATTAGGCTTTAATACAATTTAAGGCAGGTATTAAACCTGCCTTAATTAATATAAGTATAAGTAATAGCGCCTTACTTTATTGCTCGCTTACATCACTTAACGCGGTTTTTAACCCACTGTTATTTTGCTTTAGTACGCTAAAACTGCCGTCGGTTTCTAGCACTACAGCGGCTACATCTTCTATGGCTAATATACCCGCACCACGAATAGCAGCACGAATTTCGGATTTAGTTACCCGCTGCGATTTAAGTGCCGCCGTGCAGTATTCACCATTACTCAGCAATAGCGTGGGCTCTGCTTTTATAAGCGAAGCAAATTTAGATGAGCGCACACTTAGCCACGTAATAAAATATTGCAGCCCTATTAACACAATAAACGCGAGCATGCCCTCTAGCAGCGCAACGCTTTTTGTAATAATCACCGAGGCTAAAATAGAGCCCAGCGCAATAGTGACAATAAAATCAAACACGTTCCATTTAGAAAGCGTACGCTTACCCGATATACGCAGCCAAAACACCAGCGCTACATAACCCAGCACGCCAATAATAAGTACGCGTATTAAGCCCTGCATATCATCAAAAAACATAGTCACTCCTTTATGTGCGTTATTTACTTACTGTAAGTAGTTCCTGCAATAGTTAATTAAACCCTACATGGCACATAGTTAAATAACGATGAATAAAGCGCCCTATTTTATTTTGCTAGTTGTTTTACAAACTTAATTTTACTTTGCATCGTACTTTGTTTATCGACATAGCCACTTATGTGATAGCCGTTTGTGATTAACATAGTGAGCATTTGAGGAAACCGGTTCATCGATTTTACATGTATATGCTTGTAGCCTTGCTCAGCGGCCCATTGCTCCTGCTTAATAAGTAGCTTTTTAGCTATACCAAGCCTACGGTATTTAAAATGTACGCCGCCAAGCCAGCTGTAAAATTGTGTAGTTGATTGCTCATAGCCAATTTTAAAACCGACTAATGTATCTTCAAGGTAGGCCACTAATATAAGTGCTTTTTTATTATTTAAGCGTTTTTGTACTGTTTGATTATCAATAGTGGTTAATAATTCAGGGATATGTTTACTCACTGCGGTTACATCGTCAATTGTGCCTGTTTTGATAGTAATAGCCATAAAAGTTCCTTGTTTTAAAACATGAGTTCTAGCCGAACGCATGCTGCCCTTTACTTAGGGTATAAATTTTGGCTACTTAGCTCTTATATTTAATTTATAATGTCTGCGTTTAAATATATAAATACTGAGCGTTATTGCCCTTTTATTTTTGCAGTGTCATATTTACTAGGTAGTTAAATTTAATAAATATTTTGGCTAATGGTTAAGTATTTCAATGTATAATAAATCTAAAGGGAGAAATACATGCACATTGGAATAATTGAAGATCATCAATTAGTACGCGACAGTTTTAAAAAACTATTAGAACTACATGCAGACTGGGAAGTAATAATAGAAGCCTGCAATGTTGACCAAGCAATACTAGCCGTTACACTTGAGCAACCCGATATATTTATTGTAGATATATCACTTAATGAATCTCAAACTGGCCTTACGTTTTTAACCTACCTTAACGAAAATTTCCCTGAAATAAAAACAATTGTTGCCTCCATGCACGATTACGAACCTTATGTGAGTAATGCACTTCGCCTAGGCGCCCTTGGTTATGTGTCTAAGCGCTCTGCATCGGAAGAGCTAATTGATGCAGTTAAATCGGTTGCGCTGGGTAAACGCTATATAAGTGAAGACGTAAATTTTGCACTAAATACACAAAGCTCAGTTTTAACTATGTTAACTAACCGAGAGCTTGAAGCTTTGCCACTGTTAGCAAAAGGATTAAATGCTAAACAGATAGCGCAACAATTAGAAATAATGCCTAAAACAGCGCACGTGCATAAGGCAAATATTTACAGCAAGCTTAATGTAACCACTTCGTTTGAACTGTTAAAAATAGCCATTGATGCTGGAGTAATAAAGCTAGATGAACTTACCTAGTACACTACCCGCTTTTAACTTTTCTGCTATTGCATGTATTAAAGAAATTACAAAGCACCTTTTACTAGGTGGAATATATTTTGTTGCCTGCATTGCTGCTTTTTGGGTTGGCACTAATTTAGAAACTGTGCCAGAGAGTAGTGCTATATTTATTCCTGCGGGAATAAAAATTGCTTTTTATTTGCTTTCGCCAACACGCTATTGGGTCACTTTGTGGTTATCGTCTCGTGCTTTGGCAGCGCACTTTGGGTATTTAGGTTCTGGTGTTTGGGAGTTTAATTTACTGCATGGCTTTTGGCAGGAGCTTTGTTTTTATGCGCTTGTGTATGTGTTTAAACACAGTCGTTGGCCGCCAAGCATTAATAATAGCTTAGGTATACTTTCGTTAATTTTGTTATGTGTAGCAAGCACTTCAATAAAGTGGTTTTTGTTCTCAAGCGCATTCGAATTTACAAACTTTCAGGTTGCTAAAGAGCTATTGCAGTATCAATTAAATATGTGCCTAGGCGATATAACAGGCTCGTTGCTCATTGCGCCGTTTATTATGTTAGTTCACTCTTTAAAGCTACCATTAAAGCGCCCTGCATTACTTAAAGTGACTAATTTAACCTTAACATTAGCCATAGTAATATTTGTGCTGATATTTGCATACTTACTACGCCCCGATACCTACCCGTTACTTCGCCTTGCATCTTTGTTGCCTATTATTTGGTTTTCGTATCGGTTTGGTATTGTAGGCGCAATTACTAGCGCAACGCTTATTAACGCTTTAATAATTGTTGAAGCAATCATTACTGACGAACCGAGTAATACTTATATAAGCCAACTATTTATTTTAGCCAATGCCATTACCAGCATGGTTCTAGGCGCGGCTATTACTGAGCTTAAACGTAAAAATGTAGAGTTAAAAAAAATTAACCGAGCACTGACTAAGCAGCTTGATCAAAATTCACGCCTTGCAGCTAAAATGGTTACCGTTCAAGAAAATGAACGTAAACACCTTTCACAAGAGTTACACGATGAACTTGGCCAAAACTTAACAGCTTTAAAAACAGATTTAGCTATTTTGTCTCATATTAGTAATGAAAAAACACAAACCTTTGTTACAACATTAAAAAATAATGCAAATGCCATGTACGACTCTGTTTATCAGTTAATGCATTATCTACGCCCACGAGAACTTGATGAGCTAGGGCTTAAAAAAGCAGTGGTTCAGGGACGCTTAAAAAGCTTACTTAATCAGGCTAATATAAGTTACGAAGTAAGTTTTACACTAGAACAAGCTCTTTCTAAAGAGCATGAAATTGCTGTTTATAGAATTTGCCAAGAGGCAGTAACCAATTGTATTAAACATAGTAATGCAAACTCACTAACTATAAACATTAAATCGAGCGAGCATTTTAGTGAGTTGGAAATTAGAGATAACGGCGATAGTGTAAAGTTAACCGACAACACCGGACACTATGGCTTAGCTTTTATGCAAGAGCGCTCTATGGCATTAGGGGGAAGTTTTGAAATTATTAATGATGGCGGTTTTACTATTAAAGTAAAACTGCCAATAAAAACAGTTGGTTAATTTAGCAAATAGATACTTGCTTGGTGTAAAATTTTTGCCTTGGTTGGTCACAGTATGCATCGTCGGTGTTGACTTGTATTTCAACTTGGTTGCCCACCAGCTGAAGTAATAATCCGGTTGCTATGTTGTTATTGCCTAATGTTGATTTTATCAACACCTTTTTGCCAATCGCTTCTTGTAGCCTAGGTTTTGGTAAATTAAGGTTGGTTATTGGCCTTAACCCTTCAGCTTCTGCAAATAAATTTATGCAGTGATATTTTGCTGCAATAATTCTTTGTTCGTTAATTTTTGCTATATCAACATTATTTAAAAAGTGAATAATTGCCTGGTTAGCATGGGTAAACTCACTCAATACATCGTCAAGCTCGCGCCCTGAAGCCCACTTTCTGGTAACTTGGTACTGCCGTGATGCTTTGCGGGTAAGTATAACTGTTGCGCCGGTCATTTTGCTAAACCACTGTATACAGTAACTTGTTTCACTTTGAATATTAAGCAATACACTCATGTTGCCAAATTCAGTTATATTTTCATCCATACAAATCATACTTGATACCCTAAATCCTTGTTTAGGTATAGTTTATGAGTATTTAGATAATTAAAAATCATCCATATTCCTAACTCATCTAGGAAAATGGCTTAGAAAATAATGTGGTATATTTATTAACTTCTGCTTTATGGACTTAATCCATTATAAATAGTGATGTATGCGGATGAGTTTTTATTTAGCTGAGAGTTGATTATGTTGGTTTAAGCATTATATCTAAGTTTACGCTTCTTAATTTATACAAAGGATTACCATGTCTAGCTATAACGAATCTACAGAGCAAATTGAACAGGCCACTAAAGGCTATGTGATGCAGCAAACTATGTTGCGTATTAAAGATCCCAAACCGTCGCTCGAATTTTATCAAAATGTATTAGGTATGAAGCTGTTAGGTAAGTATGACTTTCCTGAAATGAAGTTTACATTGTACTTTTTAGGCTACGAGCCAGAGCAGCCGCAAGGTGATGATAAAACCAAAGCTAAATGGGTATTTGGTCGCCCTGCACTAATCGAGCTTACCCATAACTGGGGTACAGAAGACGACGATAGCTTTGAGGGCTACCACAGCGGTAACCTAGAGCCTAAAGGCTTTGGCCATATTGGTATTAGCGTACCCGATGTATACGCTGCCAGTGAGCGCTTTGCAAAATACAATGTAGAATTTGTTAAAAAGCCAGATGATGGTTCAATGAAGGGCTTAGCATTTATAAAAGACCCTGACGGCTACTGGATAGAAATACTTTCACCTGAGGGCATTACCGATATTATTTTTGGTAAATAACTTTAACGCTTGATAAACCAGTTACCACATACTAAAAAGCCAGCTAATTAGCTGGCTTTTGTGTTTTTAAATAAGGGTTAGCTTATTTACGCAGGGCGTCTATTCGCGCATCAAGCGGTGGGTGAGATGAAAAGAGTTCAGCCATCCCTTTACCACTTGCAATACCAAAGGCCATCATTGAGCCTTGTAATTGCGATGGGTGGTTTTGCTTTAATCGCTCAAGCGCTGAACGCATTTTGTCTGCACCTACCAATTTTGCTGCGCCGCTGTCGGCTGCAAATTCACGCTTACGGCTGTAACTTGCAACCACTATGCTTGCAAGCACACCAAATACAACTTGGAATAACATGTCGAATAAAAAGTAAGACCAGCTACTACCGCCCTCTTCTTCATCGCCATTTAAAAAGTTATCAACTATGCCTGCCAGTACTTTGGCAGCAAATATTACAAAGGTATTTACCACGCCTTGTATTAGCGTAAGCGTTACCATGTCGCCGTTAGCTACGTGCGATACTTCGTGGGCAAGTACGGCTTCGGCTTGGTCTTGATTCATGTTATGTAATAAACCTGTGCTTACCGCCACCAGCGAGTTGTTTGTGCTTGGGCCGGTTGCAAAGGCGTTCATTTCTGGGCTGTCGTAAATTGCTACTTCAGGCATTTTTATACCTGCTTTTTGAGCTTGTGCTGATAAAGTTTGTACAAGCCAGTGCTCGGTTTCGTTGCGCGGTTGAGTAATTACCTGTGCGCCCGTTGATTTTTTAGCAATCCACTTAGACATAAATAATGAAATAAACGAGCCACCAAAGCCAAATACAGAGGCTATAAGTAATATTCCGCCAAGGCTACGATGGCTCAAACCCAGCGCGCTCATTATTATTGAAAGCACTACACCTAATACCAACATAACCGCTAGGTTAGTTAATAAAAACAAAAATATACGTTTCATATTGTCCTCACAAAAATAGGTTTGATCACCGAACATAAAATTAAATTAGGTTAAAGCAATCATTACGCTATGACGCACTATGTCATCACGTTGAGGCTATTCTGTGACAAACTATGTCATAACGCAAGGGTTATTTGCAGGTTTATTAATAAATTTTTGAGGAGTTTAAAAAGGGAGTTAAGTGTGGCGTAACGCAGTTATTAAACCTCGTTACGCCAATAAAAACAATTAGTTGCTGGTTATGCCGCTACTTGTAATGCAATTATTAATTGTTGCCATATCTGTAGGAAAGCCGCGCTCTTTTGCGAGTAATTGTGCCACCTTGGTTATATCTGCATGGTTGTGTTGTTGAAGATACGTCCACTGGTGATGTGTACGATGCTCATTTATGCGCGCATCGTCGCTTATTAGGCCAAGTTTAGTAAATTCAGCCACTATTTCATCGGCAGCGATTAAGGTAGATGACGCTTTTACGTTTTCCGCTCGTGCGTAGCTAATATGCGAATATAAGCTAACATCGGCGACGCGCAAGGTGTCGTCTTCTCCTGGGATTTGCTGGCCACCAAACAAGGCATTGTTTTGCGTGTTGGCGTTTTTAAATGCCGGAACAAACTCGGCTACATAATCAATGGCTTTTTGGCTACGCGCTTTTAGTACTTGCTGATCCCACCCATTGTTTATGTAATTTAAGTATTTAGCTGGCAATTGCGGCTGTGCACTTTGCTCGTTGGTATCGGCTAGGCCATCGTTAAACAAGGTAATTGAGTTGGTCATACCATGAATTTGATAATAGCCATTAGGATAAGGCGTTAGCTGTGCCATGCCCTCTGGCGTGCCACGGTTACCATAAATAATAATTTCTGGAATTTGCCCGCCAGCACCTTGCCAATGCGTAATGTAAGAGGCTTTAAATTCGACCATACGTTTGGCCTCTACGCCTACCATGTCATCTACAATACCGGTTTGAAAGCCGCAGGCATTAATAAGGTAGTCTACCTCTACTGTTTGCGTAGTATCGCTTTGGTTATTTTGGTATTCAATTTTCCAAGTTGGCGATTGGTTATTGGCACTGGTTTGCTCAGCTTGGCTAACTTGCTTTACCTCTGTGCTGGTAAGTACATTAGCGTGTTCGTACTGGGCAAGCGCAAGTTGGGCGCTGGCCGATAACCTAAAAATATTCCACCCGTATTCTTGAGCAACAATTAGCGGGTATTTTACTTTGTTTAAGTTTAGGTGCTTAGCAACGGGGATCATCCACTCATCTAGAGTTTTAGGCTCACTAACCTGCTCTTTTTTACTCAGCGCTATCATTTGTTCATGGCTATACAGCTGGTAGTAATTGTTGGGCTCACCAAGTACTTTGTTGTTAGGATCTTGCTCAACTAACTCTTTATACGCGTTGGTGATTTTATTTAATCTTGGTAGTAAATCATCGGGTGAGTCGTCATCACGCGTTGGCACTGCAAACACGGTTGGGCGTACATCTATGGTGTAGGGGTATAGGCGTAAAATATCGATACATTGTTTGAGTAAATCTATGCAGTCTTCGTCTGGTATTTCACGGTATAAATTACCTCCGGCGTGTAAATGGCACATAGGTGGGCCATCTATAAGTGACTTTTTTTTCTCAAAAATAGTGGTATGAATCCCTAGCGCTGCCAATCGAATAGCTATTGTTGCCCCTGCTGTGCCGCCACCTAAAATGCCCACACGGGTTTTAGGCTGAGCACTTGGCTTTACCTCGGGTTCACCCGTTACCTGTGTGTTATGAGCGAAGCGTTTAATATATGGGTGCGTCATGTAGCGGTTTATTTCCTTAGTAACAATAGCTTTAACTTGTAATATGTGTACTAAAGGGGGTAATTTCAAGGCGTAAATACAATTAATAAGTTCATGTATTTAATATAAAAACTGCTTTGCATTTAAAAACGCAAAGCAGCCACAATTAGCTCTGTATATTGAGGGTATTAAGCAAGGTTTTGTATATTTGCAGTTTAGGGGTTTGCTCGCTGTATGGGCTTATAGCCAAAATAGGAAATGGCAAGCGTGCCTTTAACGAATCAAGGTTAGCTTGGTATTCGTCCATATTTGGGTCAACTTGGTTGGCAATCCAGCCTACACAATTAATGCCTAAACTTTGCATATGGGCAGCGGTAAGTAAAGCATGGTTTAAACAGCCTAGTTTCATGCCTACTACTAAAATTACGGGGAGTTGCTCGGCCTTAACCCAGTCATATAAATAATCGGTGTTATTAATTGGCAGTGCCCAGCCACCAGCGCCTTCGGTTAGGTGGTAATCGGCACCTTGTTGTTTAAGCGTTGAGTACGCTGCGCTTAGTTTATCGAGCGTAATGGTTACCCCTACTTGCTCTGCGGCTATGTGCGGCGCAATAGGCGGCGCAAAGGCAAAGGGGTTTATTACATCGTATTTGGCACTGACCGTGGCACTTTCCATTAGCATTAGTGCATCCGCATTAACAAGCTGATCAAACGCCATTTCGCAGCCTGCGGCAAGTGGCTTAAAGCCAATTGCGTTTTTTTTATGTTGGGCAAGTAGCTTTAATAGCAAACTAGACACGTGGGTTTTTCCGGCGTCGGTGTCGGTACCGGTAATAAAAAATTCTTTCATTTTACTGCCTTGATTAATTTTAATATTAGCTACTCATGGCTTTTTTGTAATGATAACAATACCACATGGTAAGATACACACGCTTGGTTGTTTAAAAGCGGATACGCATTGCATACCCGTTGTAGCGCCGACTTAGTTAATAACCCTTGGCGTGAATTAGCATGATTTTGCGTTGTAGCACCAATGGCTTTAATAGATTTAATGGCTTTTAACGGGCTTGAATAACAATCGGTATAAATTACTTTTTGCGAGCTATTAATACTAAAACCCACATTTTGGACCGACTGGTTTATATAAGCGTGTGTATTAAAGGTATTTATATGGCTGCGGTTATCAAGCGCTGCAAACGCTGTTTTAATTTCGTTAAGCGAGCCCGCCACTACGGTACTTATATAAGCCTGCCCGCCAGGTTTTAAGCTTTTATAAAGTGCATGCATTAATTTTTCAAAATTAGCCGACCACTGCACTGCAAAGTTACTAAATATAGCGTCAATACTGTTTGCTTGTAGCGGCAGGTTATCCATATCGGCGCAAACTTTTGGGTTATTTAATGCAGCGCTTTTAAGCATGTTTAAGCTTAAATCTATCGCAATTACTTGGCCGTATAGTTTGCTTAGCTGCGAGGTATTAACCAGTGGGCCAGCCCCTAAATCTACACAGCACTTATTTTGGTTGTATGGCTGGGAGTTTATTAATTTAAATAAATCGCTTGCTGCCTGTTTTTGTACATTGGCATGGCTGTTGTACTGCTCAGCTGCTTTAGAAAACTTATCACTCGCCCCCTTTTTAAGCGCTGTATGATGGCGTATTTGCTCAGCACTTTGTATAAGCGCACGCTTTTGTGAAGCCCCATTTATAGGTAAAAGCGCAGGCTTTTTATTTAAAGCTTGCTTGCTGTCGGTAGGAGCTAAAGCCTGCGCAATCATGCTATTGCGCCTTTTAAGTGCTCAACAAGTGCTGTTATATCTGCATGAGTATGCGCCGCTGTTAAGGTTACACGTAACCGCGCGGTATTATGCGCAACCGTGGGTGGGCGAATAGCGGTTAGCCAAATACCCTGCTGTTTAAGCCTTTGTGCTGCGTGTAACGTTTGTTCGGCGCAGCCAAGTACAATGGGCTGAATAGCGGTGTTTGACTCCATTACCGCAATGGCATGTTGTTTACAAAGCTGCTTAAAAAAAGCAATGTTACTACTAAGCTGATCGCGTTTAACATCTGCACATTTAATGGCTTGCAAGCGCGTAAGCGTAAGTGCAGCCATAAGCGGCGACATAGCGGTTGAATACGTGTAGTCGCGGTTAAACTGCAGCATGTAATTAATAAATTCGTTATTTGCTAATACACAGGCTCCGCTGCTTGCTACTGCTTTTCCAAAAGTAATAACCAGTATATCGGGAAGTGCTAAGCCTTCATCTAATAATGCCTCACAGCTACCTAAACCGGTTTTACCTAGTGCGCCAAAACCATGAGCATCGTCAATCATAAGCCAAGCATTGTGCTCTTTAGCTAAAGCAAGCAGCTCTTTTAGAGGCGCGGTGTCGCCACCCATCGAAAACACCCCTTCGCTAATAATTAGCTTATTGTGTGCTTTTGATTTTTCGAGCCGCGAACGTAAATGCTTTAAATCGTTATGGTTAAAGCGTATTAATGCGGCATTTGAGTGCATTGCGCCGTCAATCAAGCTAGCGTGGTTGAGTTTATCTTGAAAAATTGCACTGTTTTGCGCCGCACTTTTATCGTTAAAGAGCGCTTTAATTACACTGCTATTTGCACTAAAGCCCGAGTTAAACAACATGCCAGCTTCGTAGCCAAGTGCACTACATAAGTATTGCTCAAGCTGTTGTTGTTGCGCCTGATACCCAGTTACTAAGGGTGAGCTGTGGCTACCGAGTACGCTGTTTTGCTCAAGGTTAATACTGCAATCACCAAAGCCTAGGTAATCATTACTGGCAAAATTAAGGTACGTTGCGTTATTTACCGTAATGGTACGTGCTGTAGCGCGCTGCACCACATGGCGTTTACGTAATAACGCATGTTGCTGTTGTTGCTGCAAATGCGTATTTAAAAATTCAAATGGCATAAAGGGTAAGCTTAGGCTTCGTAAAATAAGGCTGACGTTGCTTTATCGGCCACTTGCGATGACAGCGATGCGGCAACGGCTTCGTCTGAGTAGTCTTGGTGTTTTTCTGGGTTCATGCCTAATTTTTTAATTAGCTTCATGTCGGCATCGGCCTCTGGGTTTTCGGTGGTGAGTAGCTTATCACCATAAAATATTGAGTTAGCGCCTGCAAAAAAGCACATTGATTGCATTTGCTCGTTCATGGCGCTGCGCCCTGCCGATAAACGCACATAGCTGTGTGGCATCATAATACGGGCGGTGGCTATGGTACGTATAAATTCAAAATGATCTAAATCGTCTACGTTTTCAAGCGGTGTGCCTTTTACTTTTACCAACATATTAATAGGTACGCTTTCAGGCTGTTGTGGTAAATTTGCCAGCTGCATTAATAAACCGTAACGGTCGCTTGCTTGCTCTCCCATACCGACTATACCGCCTGAGCATACTTTCATGCCGGCATCACGTACGTGATCTATGGTGTTTAATCTGTCTTCAAAGGTGCGCGTAGATATAATTTGCTCGTAATATTCAGGCGAAGTGTCAAGGTTATGATTGTAGTAATCAAGCCCTGCGCTACTTAGCTCATGTGCTTTTTCGTTGGTAAGTTTACCAAGCGTCATACAGGTTTCTAGGCCAAGTTCTTTTACTTCTTTAACCATTTTAGAAATATACGGCATGTCTCTGTCTTTTGGATCTGACCATGCTGCGCCCATACAAAAACGGGTTGCGCCTTTTTGTTTAGCTAGGCGTGCTTGCTCTACCACTTTTTCTACTTCTAGTAGGCGCTCGCGCTCTAAATCGGTTTTATAATGCCCCGATTGCGGACAGTATTTACAATCCTCTGGGCAAGCCCCTGTTTTAATAGATAATAAAGTAGATATTTGTACTTCGTTAGGATTAAAATTAGCGCGATGAACCGATGCCGCTTTATATAATAAATCGTTAAATGGCATTTCAAATAATGCCTTTACTTGGGCGTGGGTCCAATCGTGGCGAACAGGTGCAAGTTCCATAGTAGTCTCTTATTTTTCTCAGTGGTGATGTTGGATTAGTCTACGTCTTGAAGTACCATTGTCAACGAAACCCACCACGTTAAAGTTTACATATGAATAAAAAACGAACGATTGACCTTAATTTTGATCGTGACCACATTTGGCACCCTTACACATCAATGACACAGCCTATCCCGGTTTACCCTGTTACTCATGCAAATCATAATTTAATTTACCTAGAAACCGGCGAGCAACTCATTGATGGCATGGCCTCATGGTGGAGTGCAATTCATGGCTATAATCATCCAGAATTAAATAACGCCATGATTGAACAAATTAATAGCATGAGCCATGTAATGTTTGGCGGCATTACCCATAACAGCGCGGTAGAGCTGTGTAAAAGGCTTATTACAATTACCCCAAAAAGTTTAACTAAGGTGTTTTTAGCCGATAGCGGCTCGGTAAGTGTAGAAGTAGCGATTAAAATGGCGCTGCAATATTGGTTAAGCCAAGGGTTTACACACAAGCAAAAATTAATGACGCCGTATAAGGGTTATCATGGTGATACATTTGCCGCTATGAGCGTGTGCGATCCGGTTAACTCTATGCACAGTTTATACAAAGGTTTTTTACCAGAGCATGTGTTTGTACCCGCCCCTGTAAGTAAATTTAATGGCGAGTTTAACCAAGCAGAAGCCCAAACACTTGAACAATACTTTAAAACGCACCATCACGAGGTAGCCGCCTTTATTATTGAGCCCATAGTACAAAACGCCGGCGGCATGAACTTTTATCACCCCGCGTATTTAGCCTGCGTTCGTAAATTATGCACGCAATATAATGTTTTACTAATTTGCGATGAAATAGCCACAGGGTTTGGCCGCACGGGTAAATTATTTGCTGTAGAGCACGCTAATATAGAGCCTGATATTTTATGTATTGGTAAAGCCCTTACCGGTGGCTCAATGACCCTTTCGGCTACACTAACCAGTGATAAAATAGCAACGGGTATTAGCGAAGGTGAAGCCGGCGTTTTGATGCACGGACCTACATTTATGGGCAACCCGCTTGCCTGTGCGGTTGCGTGCGCCAGTATAGATTTACTTTTGGCGCAAGATTGGCAACAACGCATTAGCGATATAAACACTCAGCTACAACAGCTTAAAAAGTGCAATGAATTAGATGCGGTAGCCAATGTGCGTACCTTAGGCGCAATAGGTGTTGTAGAGCTAACTGATGCTGCTGGCAATGTAGATGTTGCTAAAATTCAAGCCTTTTTTGTAGAACAAGGCGTATGGATTAGACCCTTTGGTAAACTTATTTACCTAATGCCCCCGTATATAAGTGACTCAGCCAGTATAAAAACCTTATGTGATGCCATTTACACTGCAATTGCAGGTAAGCATTACTGCTAAGCGTTAAATTATACCTAAGAGGCATAGTCATTATTTGCCTGTTAGGTATTAATTTTGCTCAGGTTTTGAGCTTTGCATTGACGTATTTGTTATATTGATTTTAGTAAATATTACGGATATGATAATGTCTATCATTTACAATTACCTTTTCGGACTCTTTACTATGAAACACCTTTCTAAATCTGTAAAAACATTAGGTGCAAGCTTATTGTTAGCTTCTGCTTTTGTAACGCAACCAGCGCTAGCTAACGGCCCAATTGGTGAGCACGTAAACCATTTACAAGAAAACATTAAAGACTATTCAGAAGAAGTTGAATGGATGGTTGGTAAAGTAGACACCATGGTAACTGACTACAGCAAAAGCGGTGCAAAGGCTGTAAACAGCGACGATTTAATTGAATATTGGGAGTCGGTTAAGTTTCACAGCGCTATTGAAACTAACTTTGTGCCTGTATATGCCTCTATTTGGCAAGGCATTTATGGTGTAAAAATGGCCATTGATAACAACAAGCCTGCCCAAGAAGTGCGCAATCAGCAAAAAGCCATGAACATAGCCTTGTGGCAAGGTCTTGGTGCTGTTAAGCTTGCGGCAAAATTCCAGCAAAAAGGCTTACTTGATACAGTTAAAGCCACTGCTACAGAAGGCATGACCCAAAGTGCCACCATTGACGAAATCAAGCACAAGCTTGACCGTGTTGTTGCTAAATTTGCAGAGCGCTTAAACGAAGAAGCCACTGAAATTGTTCACGATACGTATTTACACCTTTTTGAAGGCGTAGAAGGTACGCTTATCGAACAAGATGCAAAACTAGTAGAAGTGCTGGAAAAAGATTTTAACGTAACACTACCGCAAACAATTAAAAGCGCTAAAAGCGTTGATGAAGTACGTGACGTGGTAAGTGATATGCACACTAAATTAGACCGCGCTAAAACGCTAATAGAAAAAGCGGAGAAGTCGCGTAAGGATGTTTTTTAAGTGAAGCGTAGGACCTTTATACAAGGCCTAGCTGCGTTAGGGGTTGTTGGCGCTTTGCCACTGCCCCTTTCTCGCGCACTAGCTGCCGATATAGCAAACCCAGTTTCTGTTGATAATTTACCAAAGCTTAAAGGTGATTTAACCTTATACCTAGGCCGTGGTGAAGGTGGTTTGTATGAAAATGTATTACAAGCGATTCAGAAAAAAAATCCTGACTTTAACTTAGCTATTCGCCGCGGCCCGACTGCTGCACTTGCCAATACTATTGTGGCAGAGGCAAAGGCAGGTGTACGCCGTGCCGATTTATTTTGGGCGGTTGACTCAGGCGCTATTGGCCTAGTTACCGATGCAGGCCTTGCAAAGCCCCTACCGAGTGATTTATCTGCACAGTTACAACCACAATTTAGATACGATCAATGGGCGCCGGTTACCGGTCGGATCAGAACCTTACCGTATAACACATCGCGTTTAACTAAAGATCAAATTCCAACAAGCATAATGGACATTGCAGATAGCGATTTATCAATTGGTTGGGCCCCTGCTTATGCATCGTTTCAATCGTTTGTTACCGCTATGCGTATTTTAGAAGGCGATGATAAAACCGCTAAATGGCTTAAAAAAGTTAAAAAGCGCGCTAAAACATACGCCGGTGAACTCGGTGTTGTAATGGCAGTAGAACGTGGTGAAGTAGATATTGGTTTTGCTAATCACTACTACACGCTGCGTCTTAAATCGGGTAAACCCGATGCTAAATTAGACTTAGCCTTTACCGAGCAAGATGCAGGTTGTTTAGTCAATGCCTCGGGTATTTTAACGCTAAACGATGACCCACTTGCTACTAACTTTATGCGTTACTTATTAAGCGAAGAAGTACAAGGTTATTTAGCCCGAGAAGCGTATGAAATACCGCTTGTTAATGGTATTACTCAACCGGCAGGCTTACCGTCGCTGAGTGACATATCTCCACCAAAGGTTGATTTAACTCAACTTGCGGATTTACGCCCCACCATCAACTTGATGCGCAACAACGGCGTTTTATAAATGCGAATACCTGCTTCTTACCCAATGGCGCTGCTTGCAGCGCTCATTACGATTACCCCTATTTATATTTTAATTACCCTTGCTAGCGACACCAGTACCCTTTTTGACAGTCATAATTTAAAAATACTGGGCAATACGTTATCGCTAATGGGCTTAACCGTATTAGGCTCGATTCTGATTGGGGTACCACTGGCTTTTATAAGTGCTTATGTGCATTTGCCTTTTAAAAAAATATGGCTGGTGATTTTTGCCGCGCCCTTGGCTATTCCAAGTTATATTGGCGCGTTTACTTTGTACGCTGCGTTTGGCCCAGGGGGTGAAATAAATAACCTACTTGGCTTTGAAACCCCACCCATGTACGGGTTAAGTGGTGCAGCCATTGTAATGACCTTATACACCTTCCCTTTTGTAATGATGACCACACGCTCGTCCCTGCTTAGTTTAGATGCCAGCATGGTAAACGCAGCGCGCACTTTGGGTATGTCGATGACACAAAGTGTGTTTAAAGTAATTTTACCCCGTGTAGTTAACGGTATTGCAGCGGGCTCATTATTAGTGGCGCTGTATACACTTTCAGACTTTGGTACACCCGCAATGATGCGCCTAGATACCTTTACCCGGGTAATTTATGTAGAATACAATGCGTTTGCATTAGGGCGCGCCGCGATGTTGTCGCTGCAATTAATGGTTATTGTTGGCTTTTTACTTTTAATAGAATCACAAATAAAAACCGCCTCTGAACGACACGGTCGCCCACTGGTTTTATTTCCAACTAAATGGCAAATAACCGCAATGATTGCTGCGTTTGGCCCTATTTTATTGTTAGCTATTGGTTTACCGCTGGCGATATTTTTTGTTTGGCTAGCACGCGATGGTTACAGCAATTTTGACTTTAGCATAGCGTGGAACTCAGCGTATGCCTCAGCCATTGCTGCCATAGTGGCGGTTATTGTAGCTATTCCTGTTGCTCATGCCGCATTAAGCGGAAAAGCCGGCAGAATAATGGAGCGTGTTACCTATTTTGGTTTTGGTATTCCTGGCATTGTCATGGGCACCGCGCTGGTATATGGCGGCTTGCAACTCCCGTTTTTATATCAAACATTAGCGCTTCTGATTATTGCTTACATGCTACGATTTTTACCGCTTGCCGTTGGCTCTATTCGCACCAGTACAGAGCATTTAGATCAAAGCTTAATAAAGTCGGCGCGCGTATTAGGCGCAAGCCCGCGTGAAGCCTTTACTCGCATTACCCTGCCGCTAACAATGCGTGGTATTATTGCCGGTGCTGCATTGGTATTTTTAGAATCAATGCGCGAGCTTGAAGCAACACTATTGCTAGGCCCAACCGGGTTTGAAACCCTTTCAACCTATTTATGGCGTGTGTACGAAGCCGGTTATTTTGGCCGTGCTGCCATTCCCGGTTTATTGTTAGTGGTGATTTCTGCCTGTGGCTTAGCTATTATGATGTCTGGCGAAAAACGTAACCAACTCGAACATTGAGGATTTAAAAACAAATGCTATCTGTAAGCCAGTTGTCTATAGATTACGGCAGTAACCGTGTAGTAAGCGATTTAAATATATCGTTAGGTGAAAATGAAATTCTCATGCTAGTAGGCCCTACGGGCTGCGGTAAAAGTACAATATTGCAAGCACTTGCAGGGCTTATCCCCATTAGTGAGGGTGAAATAAACGTAGGCAAATGGCGCGCAACGCCAAAACGTAATGTGCCCCCTGAAAAACGCAGTGTTGGTATGGTGTTTCAAGATTTTGCATTGTTTCCTCATTTAACGGTTGAGCAAAACATTTGTTTTAGATTAAAAGACACCGCCATTGCTGACCATTGGATTAAATTGCTTGGTCTAAATGATTTTAGAGCAAAAAAGCCAGCCACCCTCTCCGGTGGTCAAAAACAGCGCGTAGCACTTGCGCGTACACTTGCTCACCAGCCAGATTTTGTGTTACTTGATGAACCACTTTCTAACCTTGATGCCGCATTAAAAGATATGCTGCGCTGGGATATAAGAAACGCCCTAAAAGAAGCGGGAGTGCCTGCCGTGTGGGTTACTCACGACCAAGAAGAAGCGCTTTCGGTAGGTGACCGTGTAGGTGTATTACAAAACGGTAAAATACAGCAACTCGACAGCCCTGAACAATGTTTTAGCATGCCAAACAACCGCTTTGTAGCGCGCTTTTTAGGTGAAGCAAGCTTTATTGCTGGGCAGTTTGAAAATGGCCAAGCAACCACCAGTATTGGCGTAGCACCAGGCCAAGGTATAGACTGCGACAGTGGCGATGTAGATGTGTTGCTTCGCCCTGACGATGTACAACTTATTCAAAACTTAAATCAACCTAACGGTGAAGTTGTTTGGGTACGCTTTGAAGGTGGCAGCCGTTTATGTGCGGTTAAATTAAGCTGTAATACGCTCGTTACTAGCCGTGTAAGCCACGAGGTTGTGGTTAACCCGGGTGACAGCGTTCATGTATCTATTGTTACTACTCACCCGCTGGCTGTGTATAAAAAACAATAATTAAACTATGAGGTAGCTATGTCTAAACAGGGCCCTAATCCAAATAACCCTGCACCTGTTGAGGGCTTTCCTCAGGTTGGCTTTTTAAAAAACTTTATTACCTCGCCTAATATAGTGGTGGGTGATTATACCTATTACGACGATCCTGACGGCCCTGAAAACTTCGAAAAAAATGTCCTTTACCATTTCGATTTTATTGGAGATCGAGAGGGTCTGTTTATCTTTCGAGATTAAATTTGCAGTAGTGTGTTTGGTTTTTAGACAAGGCAGAGCCTATGTAGTGTGGTTATTTCACATAAATAGGCGATAACGCAGCATAAAGACCAAACACGCACTGCCCGAAGGGTTCTGCCTAGGGGCAATTAACTCTTTGTTTCTCCGTTTTCACTTAGCCCACTAGGTCACAAACCTCGCGCCGCGATTAAATTGCCACTAGTTTGAACAAATTTTAATCCTGAAAGGTAAACAGACCCTTATTGGGAAGTTTTGCGCCATAGCTAAAAATGTGACCTTTATAATGAACGGCGCTAATCATCAAACCGCGGGGTTTTCTACCTATCCATTTTTTATATTTGGCAACGGCTGGGAAAAATCGGCCCCGCAGGCTGGCGAGTTACCCTTTAAAGGCAATACGGTTATCGGTCACGATGTATGGATTGGTTATGACGCAACCATAATGCCAGGGGTAAATATTGGTAGTGGCTCTATCATTGCAAGTAAATCGGTGGTTACCTGCGATGTACCCCCTTATAGCGTGGTAGGCGGTAATCCGGCAAGAGTAATTAAGCCCAGATTTGATAGCAACACAATAAATACGTTATTAGATATAGCTTGGTGGGATTGGAGCAATGAAAAAATCACTGCTCATCTAGATGCCATTACTCAATGTGATTTAAGCGCTTTAATAAAGCTTAAATAACCCATAAGTAACACTCACCTACCACTCAAACATGTACGCCATTTTACTAATGGTTTTTAAAGGCACGTTATGCGTATTGCGCTTAGCGTATAAATGCTGCATAGACTTGTCTTTTACTTCACCAACAATAACTTCTTTAACTTGATAACCAAGTGCATGTGCTGCTTGAGAGTACGCAATAAACTCCCACTTTTTTATATTGGTGTTATCAACAATTACAAGCGGAATATTTTGCGCTAAAGCATTTATATAGCGCGCTAAATTTAAATTATGATATTGCGGTAGTTTAAATTTATCAAAGTGATACTCGCCCTGTTCATTGACAAAGTAGTCATCGGTTGAACAAATTAAATACTGGCTTGTATCTACTCCACCAAGCTCATCGGCTAGGGTTTGTGCATAGTAAGACTTACCACTTCCTGGTAGCCCTCTTAAAATAAAAACTTGTTTCATAGCATCCATTTCTGGGTAATGGTAAATATTAAATAGTTAAATTATGATGTGCTGATTTACCGGCTTAATTGTTACTTATTATTTCATCATTGTAAGCCATTAGAATAACGCTGAAGCAGTTAGCGCGCCCACTAGCTTACAAATTTTGCTCGGTGATTAAATAGCCGTAAGGTTGGCTAATTTCAATCCGTAGAGACAACACGCAGTAATAATGCCACAAAATCACTAAATTTCAGAGCACCAAATAACAATAGTGGTAATTTAAAGCAAAAAACGCTTTAAAAGTAACCCACTTGCATAAAAACTTTTAAAGAGTTGCTCACAATAGTTTTTTTATTTTATTTAACTAGGTAAGATACACGGTTCAAGTTCAACGCACTAAATTTAACCGCTGCGTTGAGTAGTTAATATTATACAGTTAGGCAACTTATATCATTGGAGTGAAGATGAGCCATTTAGCGATTTCAGAGCTATTAAAAGGCAATGTTGCGGTAGACAGCCAAGTAACAGTAAAAGGCTGGATCCGTACACGCCGCGATTCAAAAGCAGGAATATCATTTTTAGCCGTTCATGACGGTTCGTGTTTTGATCCTATTCAAGCGGTAGTTCCTAATTCACTAAATAATTATGATGAAGTTACTAGCTTAACAGCCGGTTGTTCTGTGTCGGTTACTGGTGTGTTAGTGCAATCTGCAGGTAAAGGTCAGTCATTTGAAATTCAAGCTAATTCTGTCACAGTTTTAGGTTGGGTAGAAAACCCAGATTCATACCCTATGGCTGCTAAGCGCCACAGCATTGAGTATTTACGTGAGCACGCTCACCTTCGCCCACGTACAAACATGATAGGTGCAGTAACACGTGTGCGTAACTGTTTAGCACAAGCTATTCACCGTTTTTACCACGAGCAAGGCTTTTACTGGATCAGCACCCCAATCATCACAGCCAGTGACTGTGAAGGCGCAGGTGAAATGTTCCGCGTATCAACACTTGATATGCAAAACTTGCCACGCACTGATAAAGGCGACGTTGATTACAGCGAAGACTTTTTTGGTAAAGAAGCCTTTTTAACGGTATCTGGCCAGTTAAATGGTGAAACATACGCATCGGCTATGTCAAAAATTTACACCTTTGGCCCAACATTCCGTGCAGAAAACTCAAACACGTCTCGTCACTTGGCTGAGTTTTGGATGGTTGAACCTGAAGTAGCATTTGCTGATTTAGAAGATATTGCAAAACTTGCTGAAAACATGCTTAAGTACGTATTTAAAGCGGTACTTGAAGAGCGCCGTGACGATATGGAATTTTTTGCACAACGTATCGAAAAAACAGCGATTAGCCGTTTAGAAGAGTTTGTAGAAAAAGACTTCGCCCAAGTTGATTACACTGACGCCGTAGAAATACTTAAATCATGTGGTAAAAAGTTTGAGTACGCCGTTGAATGGGGTGTAGATTTACAATCTGAGCACGAGCGCTACTTAGCTGAAGAGCACTTTAAAGCACCGGTTGTTATTAAAAACTACCCGCGCGATATTAAAGCGTTTTACATGCGCCAAAACGAAGACGGTAAAACCGTTGCCGCTATGGACGTTGTAGCACCAGGCATTGGTGAAATTATTGGTGGTTCACAACGTGAAGAGCGCCTTGATGTGCTTGATGCGCGTTTAGATGAAATGGGCTTAAACAAAGAAGATTACAGCTGGTACCGCGATTTACGTAAATACGGTAGCGTGCCACACTCTGGCTTTGGTTTAGGTTTTGAACGCCTAGTTGCTTATGTTACAGGTATGGGCAACGTACGTGATGTGATTGCCTTCCCTCGTACTAAAGGCAGCGCAACCTACTAATCAAATTAATTGATTTTAAAAGCCAGCTTTTTTGCTGGCTTTTTAATGTCTGTTGTTTTTAATTATGGCTTTGTAAAATACTGTTTATAAATTAGAGATTTATAAATTTTGAACTATAGTTTTATAACGTATTCGTTATTTGGCTAATAGCATGATAAAAAACCTTATTTTGGCAGCCACCGTACTGCTTTCTTCCTCTAACATTGCAACATCAGTTTCTGATATCGCCCCCGATCACAAGCCTTTACTTATTGGCGGTTCTTCTTCGGTCTCGCACCTGTTGCTTTTATTAAAGCCCAACTATGAAGAGCAAACAAATACGGCCATGCAAGTCCGCTCCATGGGCAGTACTAAAGGCATTAAAGCCATAGCACAAAACATTATTGATATTGGTACTTCATCGCGCTATTTAACCAATGAAGAGCAAGAGCAATACCCTCATGTACGTCAAATTGTTATTGCGCAAGATGCGCTGGTATTTTTTACTAACAAAAAAAATAACATTGATTCGCTAAGCGTAGAGCAGCTCAGCGACATTTACGCGGGAAAATATAAAACGTGGCAAGAAGTTAACCCAAATTATAAACCTGAGACACAAAGAGATAATAAAATTCTCCTGTTTAGTAAGGCCTATAACCATGGCACCTTTGATATTTTATTAGAGTTTTTAAACCTATCTTTTATGCGGGTTCCAAATGGTAATACAATTAAACTAAAGCAGGCAGGTAACCACGGGTTATTTCCTAAAATGGAAGTGCAGATGTATGACGAATTTAACCAAGCCCTTGGCATAGTACAACGCATGCCCAATGCCATTGCTTTTGACTCTTACGGTGCAGTCTCGCAGCTACTTGGCTCTAAAAAAATAAATAAAATAAATTTACTGGGTATCAATGGCGTAAAAGTTTCAGATGAAACTATTAAAAATGGTGAATATACGTTTGTTCGCCCCCTAATTTTATTGGTAAATAGCCAATCGAGCCGCTCTGTAGAGCAAACAGAGGTGTTGCTCAATTTATTAAAAGATAAGCGTGTTTTAGATACTTTGTCAGCGCATCATTATTCTATGCTTGAGGTGGAATAAAAAAGCCGCAGGAACCTAAGTTCGCCGCGGCTTTACAACCAGAATATGTTTATAGCGCGTTTTCAAGCTGCGGTAATACCTCAAATAAATCAGCAACCAGGCCGTAATCTGCCACCTGAAATATAGGTGCGTCTGGGTCTTTATTAATCGCTACAATAACTTTTGAGTCTTTCATACCTGCTAAATGTTGAATAGCACCACTTATGCCCACGGCAATATACAGATTAGGCGCCACAATTTTACCCGTTTGCCCTACTTGCATGTCGTTCGGTACAAAGCCTGCATCAACGGCAGCACGAGACGCACCAATCGCAGCGCCTAACTTGTCAGCAATACCGTTTAATAAAGTAAAGTTTTCACCATTTTGCATGCCACGACCACCTGATATAACTACCTCTGCTGCAGTTAGCTCAGGACGCTCTGACTCGGTTTGTTCAATACTTACAAAGTCACTTAATTGAGTATCACTTAGCGTATCTAATGCATTTATGCTGGCAGGTGATTGTTGGTTTTGTAAGTCAAAACTACTCGCTCGTACGGTGATCACTTTTTTACTATCAAGCGATTTAACCGTGGCAATTGCATTACCGGCGTAAATGGGGCGTTTAAATGTATCGCTATCTATTACTTCTATTATTTCTGACACTTGCGCTACATCTAAAAGCGCTGCAACGCGTGGCATAAAGTTTTTACCTGTGGTGGTTGCACTGGCAACAATATGCGTATAATTATCGGCAATAGCTAAAATAAGCTCGGCCATATTTTCAGCTAACTGATGTTGATAAAGTGCATTATCGGCAGTGAGTACAGTTGTTACACCTTCAATACTGGCAACCTGTTCGCTCATTGCGCCTACATTTAAACCCGCAATAAGTACATCTATATCAAAGCCTAATTTACTTGCCGCATTGATTGTTTTTGAGGTTTCTGGTTTTAGTGCACCGTTATCGTGCTCTGCAATTACAAGTGTTTTCATTTAAATCACCTTTGCCTCTGTTTTAAGTTTCTCTACCAGCTGGGCTACATCTTCAACAATAATACCGCCACTGCGCTTAGCCGGCTCTTCTACTTTCATTAACTGTACGCGGGGTGTTAAATCTACACCTAACGAATCTGCTGCTATTACATCAAGTGGTTTACGCTTTGCTTTCATTATATTTGGCAGCGATGCATAGCGAGGCTCGTTTAAGCGTAAATCGGTAGTTACAATAGCGGGCAGCTTAAGTGCAACAGTTTGCAAGCCACCATCTACCTCACGGGTTACATTCACTGTGTTACCGTTTATATCCACCTTAGAGGCAAACGTACCTTGGCCGCGCTTAGTTAAAGCCGCAAGCATTTGGCCTGTTTGGTTGTTGTCTGAGTCAATAGATTGCTTGCCTAAAATAACCAGTTCTGGGGCTTCTTGCTCAACTAATTTTGCTAATAATTTAGCAATGTGCAGCGATTCTAGTTTTTCATCGGTTTCGATGTGAATGGCTTTATCTGCACCTAATGCTAGTGCAGTGCGTAGCTGCTCTTGCGCTGCTTTTGCACCAATTGTTACCGCTATAACCTCTGTTGCTGTGCCCGCTTCTTTTAATCGAATGGCCTCCTCTATCGCAATTTCACAAAATGGGTTCATTGCCATTTTTACATTTGCTAAGTCAACGTCGCTGTTATCAGCCTTTACGCGTGCTTTAACGTTGTAATCGATCACTCTTTTTATTGGAACGAGAACTTTCATAGGAACTCCATCTATATTTAAACCTACAAGCTAACGTGTACGTCAACCTATTTATTTTATGAATTCAGACTACTTCCTGTTGACGTAAACGTCAACCTAAAATAACCTTAAAGTATTCACAGCCTGTAACATTTAATGTGCAAGTATTAAAAAGGCTGCATTGCTTATCTAATTTAGCTAAGCCCGTCATTGATTAAGAGGTTATTATGGTCGAACGTGAAACCATGGAATTTGATGTAGTTATTGTAGGTGCCGGCCCAGCGGGCCTTGCCAGTGCAATTAAACTCGCACAGCTAGCGCAAGAAAAGCAACAAGAACAAACTATCTGTGTAGTAGAAAAAGGCTCCGAGGTAGGGGCGCATATTCTTTCAGGCGCGGTATTTGAAACCAAAGCCTTAGATGAGCTTTTGCCTAACTGGCAAGAGCTAGGCGCTCCCGTCACTACACAAGTGACACAGGATGAAATTTATTGGTTTAATAACAGCGAAAAAGCCACTACTCTCCCTCGCTTTGCGACCCCTAAAACATTTCATAATGAAGGTAATTACATTGTTTCTATGGGCAATGTGTGCCGATGGCTTGCCGAGCAAGCTGAAAGTTTAGGCGTTGAAATATTCCCAGGCTTTAGCGCTCACTCTTTAATTATTGAGCAAGACACCGTTAAAGGCATTATTACGGGCGATATGGGCGTTGATAAAGACGGCAATGAAAAAGATGGTTATATGCCAGGTATGGAACTTCGCGCTAAATACACTGTATTTGCTGAGGGGTGTCGCGGGCATTTAGGTAAACAGCTTATCAACGAGTTTGCGCTTGATAAAGATGTGTCACCACAGCACTATGGCTTAGGCTTTAAAGAGATTTGGCAAATAGATGCCAGTAAGCACCAGCAAGGTAAAGTAGTGCATGGTACGGGCTGGCCGCTAAGTGGCGATACCAATGGCGGCTCTTTTATGTATCACTGCGATAACAATCAAGTGGTTGTAGGGTTAATTGTTGATTTAAATTATTCTAACCCGCATTTAAGCCCGTTTGATGAGTTTCAACGAATGAAACACCACCCTGTTTTTAAGCAAACCCTTGAAGGGAGTGAACGCATTGCCTATGGCGCCCGTGCAATTGCAAAAGGCGGCCTTCACTCGCTGCCAAAAATGCATTTTGCTGGTGGCTTATTAATAGGTTGCGATGCCGGTACACTCAATTTTGCCAAAATTAAAGGTAACCATACCGCAATGAAATCAGGCATGGTGGCGGCAGACGTTATTTTTAAAGCACTCCAAAATGGCCAAGCTAATACTGATTTAGCCGATTATAAAAACGCGTTTGAAAAATCTTGGGCTTATAAAGAGCTTTACCAATCGCGTAATTTTGGCCCCGCTATGCATACATTAGGTAAGTTTGCTGGGGGTGCGTACAATACCCTTGATCAAAACATCTTCAATGGTGCACTGCCTTTTACCTTTAAAGACAACACGCCCGATTACGACACGCTAAAAGATGCAGCTAACAGCCCTCATATTGACTACCCTAAGCCTGATGGCCTACTTAGCTTTGATAAACTCTCTAGCGTGTTTTTATCTAATACTAACCATGAAGAGTCGCAGCCTTGCCATTTAAAGCTTAAAGATCCCGCCATTCCTATTGCGGTTAATTTAGTAAAGTTTGACGAGCCCGCACAGCGCTATTGCCCTGCAGGGGTATACGAAGTGCAACAAATTGAAGGTGAAGATCAGTTTGTGATTAATGCTCAAAACTGTGTGCACTGTAAAACCTGCGACATAAAAGACCCAAGCCAAAACATTACTTGGGTAACACCCGAAGGTGCTGGCGGGCCAAACTACCCTAATATGTAACTATTTTATGCACAAAGGTGCATTAAAAACCTATCTTTTACATATAAATTATAAACCTATCCTAAATTGCAGGGGCTTCGGCCCCTTTTTTACGGTATGCTCATAGGTAAGTTTCATAAAGTGAGTATTTAATATGCCGTCGTCAAATGTTGTATTTCGTTTTTTAGCAGAGCCTACCGATGTAAATTTTGGTGGGAAGGTTCATGGTGGTGTGGTCATGAAGTGGATTGACCAAGCGGGTTATGCCTGCGCTGCAGGTTGGAGCGGCCATTATTGCGTTACTGTTTCTGTTGCTGGGGTTAAATTTAGACGCCCTATTTTGGTTGGCCAAATTGTCGAAGTTGAAGCAAAAATTGCGCATACAGGGTCAACAAGTATGCAGATATTTATTCAGGTACGGTGTGGCGATCCTAAAACTCAAAACATGGTAGAAACAAACCACTGTGTTATTAGCTTTGTAGCAATGGACGAAACAGGTTACCCGGTAGAGGTTCCTGCTTTTAAAGCACAAACAGAAGAAGATATTAAATTGGAAAACTACGCTATTAAAATGAAACAAATTGCAATTGAGACAGAAAATTTGCTTCATAAAGTATAAAAGTACAATGTAAAATTCACATAGACCGTGTAAAAGGTACAATTTTTACTTAGAAAACAAAAAACTAAAAAAGTTCGCCCTGCTTATAAAAAATACAAAATAGCCGTAAAAATGCCGTATAAGTCGTTTTTACGGCTATTTTGTAACCACAGGCTATTGTTGGCATGCTCACTGCAAATAACTAATTGTCGTTTGATAAGTTAAATCAAACATTTATTATTTTTTTAAAGGAGCTATACAATGATTAAAACAATTTCTCTTTCTGCAATTGCTTTAGCAACACTGGGTTTTAACTCTGCAGCACACGCTGACATTACGGATTTTGATTCTCCTCGCATTTATACAGGTGTTGGTTATGGCCAATACTCATTTGAATTTGAAGACAGCGAAAACGACACTGAATTTGATGACGATGCACAAATGCTAAAAGGTTACATTGGTACACAATTTAACGAGCACTTTAGCGTTGAGTTAGCTTATCAAAACTTTGATGAAGTGAGCGACATCGACAGCAAAGCAGAAGTTGATGGTGTGTCATTAGCAGCTATTTTAGCGGCTCCGCTTTCTGAAAGCTTTTCAGTATATGCTAAAGGTGGTTGGTTTGAATGGGATGCAGATGTAGAGCAAGAGCTTCCTGTTGGTAGCATTTCAGCATCACAAGACGGCGGCGATGTGTTTTACGGCGCAGGTATTCAATACGCATTTTCTAACAATGTTCAAATGCGCTTAGAGTACGAACGCTACGAACTAGATGATGAAATTGACCCTGAAATGGATGTTGCATCAGTATCAATACAATATATGTTTTAATTAGCATTTAAAACACTTAAGGGTGAGCCATGTGCTCACCTTTTTGTTGCTTTTACATAATACCCATCCGCAATAATAGTTAATTATTTTGCGGCGCTAAACGTGTCGCTCCAGCCTCAAAATAGCTCCACTTAATTTAGCAAATTGGAATAAACACTAATTACTACATTTTAAACCGCTTAGTCTAATACTCGATTAAACCAGCTAGTCTAAAATATAACGCATTAACTGTACTGCTATAAATACTAAATAGAGGTAGAATAGCGCCTTATTTTTTAGTTAACTGAGCATTATGAGCGATTATAGCATTTCGGCTGTTGGCCACATTCAATCCCCTTATAAACAAAAGTTTGCAATACCTAGGCAGCCACGTTTAGTGCCTCAAGCTAAAGCCAAACTTATTTTTACTGCTGAGTTTAATCGTGAAGAATTTGTGCGAGGCATTGAGGAATTTAGCCATATTTGGCTGTTATTTAGGTTTCATGAAACCGCCGATAAAGGCTATTCAGCTATGGTGCGCCCACCACGTTTAGGCGGCAATGAGCGCAAAGGTGTTTTTGCAACGCGCGCCACATTTAGACCCAACGCCATTGGGATGAGCGCTGTAAAACTTGAAGGTGTTGAGTATAAAAACGGCCAACTTAGTTTACTGCTTGCTGGTATTGATTTACTCGATGGCACGCCTATTGTGGATATAAAGCCTTACTTACCGTATTCAGATGCAATGCACGACGCCAGTGCCGGTTTTGCCGATACCCGACCAGAAACACAAATGAGTGTCGCGTTTTCACCCGAGGCAATTGATTTTATTGCCAAGCAAACACACTACCCTGAGCTTGAAGATTTTATTACTAATGTATTAAAACAAGACCCACGCCCTGCCTATAAAAAACAAAAACAAGGCGAGCAAAGTTATGGTATGACTCTGTATAATTATAATATACGCTGGCAGGTTAACGGCGAGCATAACTTAGTAACAAGTATAGAAAATAACTAAAAAGTGCAGTTAGCGCTTTAGTGTAAAAGCAAGCGCTGGTAAACTTAGCGCCCTATTAAAAAGAACATATTACTTAATTTCGGAAAAATCATGCGTACCAGTCAATATATACTCGCAACACTTAAAGAAACGCCATCAGATGCTGAAATTGTTTCGCATCAATTAATGCTTAGAGCCGGTATGATCCGTCGCGTCGCTTCGGGTTTATATACATGGTTACCCTCTGGTTTACGCGTGCTTCGTAAAGTAGAAAATATTGTTCGTGAAGAAATGGATAAGGCAGGCGCAATAGAAATGTTGATGCCGGTTATTCAACCTGCTGATTTATGGCAAGAGTCTGGCCGTTGGGAGCAATTTGGTCCTGAACTTGTTCGCTTTAACGACCGCCATAACCGTGAGTTTGCGCTAGGTCCTACGCATGAAGAAGTAATTACAGATTTTGTTCGTAAAGAGATTAGCAGCTATAAACAACTGCCTGTTACTTTGTACCAAGTACAAACTAAAGTGCGCGATGAAAGACGCCCACGCTTTGGTGTAATGCGTGCACGTGAATTTACGATGAAAGATGCGTATTCATTTCATTTAAGTGAAGCGTGTTTAGATGCCACATATAAAGTAATGCACAAAGCGTACTGTAATATTTTTGAACGCTTAAACTTAGAATACCGCCCTGTACTTGCTGATACAGGCTCTATTGGTGGTAGCTTATCACATGAGTTTCATGTACTTGCTGAATCAGGTGAAGACGCGATTGCCTTTAGTGATGCAAGCGATTATGCAGCTAACATCGAAAAAGCAGAAGCGTTAGCTCCAACTCAAAGTCGTCCTGAGCCATCTAAAGAGCTTAAAGCGTTTCCTACACCAGATGCTAAAACAATTAGCGAGCTTAAAAAGCACTACGGCGTTAAACCACACCGCGGCGTTAAAACATTAATTGTGTACGGTACGCCTGATGAAAACGAACAACGTGGTTTAGTTGCGCTTGTACTACGTGGCGATCACGAGTTAAACGAATTAAAGGCTGAAAAGCACCCACTTGTAGATTCTCCACTTGAAATGGCCACTGAGGCTGACATTGTTGCAGCAATTGGTGCAAAGCCAGGCTCACTTGGCCCGGTGGGTTTAACAATGCCAATTATTGTAGACAGAACCGCTAATGTAATGGCAGATTTTGTTGCCGGTGCTAATAAAGATGACGAGCACTTTAGCGGAATTAACTGGGATCGCGATGTTAAAGAATATCAAGTTGCTGATATTCGTAACATTGTTGAAGGCGATCCGAGCCCGTGTGGACAAGGTACTTTACAAATTAAACGCGGTATTGAAGTTGGTCATATTTTCCAACTTGGTACTAAGTACTCAGAAGCCATGAAAGCAGGCGTACTGAGCGAGTCGGGTAAAAACCAAGTAATGACTATGGGTTGTTACGGTATTGGTGTTTCGCGCATTGTGGCAGCGGCTATTGAGCAAAATAATGATGATTACGGTATTATTTGGCCACAATCTATTGCCCCATTTGATTTAGCTATTGTGCCAATGAACATGCATAAGTCGCATCGTATTCCTGATATTGCTAATAATCTATACCAAGGTTTAAAAGATGCAGGCCTAGATGTTTTATTTGATGATCGTAAAGAGCGCCCTGGCGTTATGTTTAACGACATGGAATTAATGGGTGTACCTTATACTTTAGTGATTGGTGAGCGTAACCTTGATGAAAACAAGGTTGAGCTTAAAAATCGCCGCACCGGTGAAAAGTTAATGGTTGATTTAGACACCGCAATAGAGACTATTAAAGCGGCTGTTAAAAGTTAATAACACCTACGCTTAAAACAAACTATAAGGCCGCATTTAAACATGCGGCCTTTTTTATGCGCGTTTAATAGTAATGTATAAAACCGCTCACCTAATCTCCTTTCCATAACAATAAACTTTAATTAGCTGGTTTGATATAAATTGTCATGCAGGCTTCGCTAAAGTGTCTCATAAGTGTCATTAGATTTATCTACAGTGTTTAATTATTACACTATGGATGACGGGCATGACAAACAATCAACAGCGTAAAAAACAACATTATCCAGCCGTTTGGATATCGGATCTACATTTAGGGTATAAAGACTGTAGAGCCGACTATTTATTAGATTTTTTAAACTCAATTGAATGCGATACGCTTTATTTAGTGGGTGATATTGTTGATTTGTGGTCGATGAAGCGCAGTTTTTATTGGCACCCATCTCATTACCAAGTGCTTAGCTGTATACAACAAAAAGCCCTTGATGGCACCCGTGTAATATACATACCTGGTAACCACGACGAGACCTTTCGCCACTACATAAATCAAACTTTATTTGGTGTAGAAGTCCACCAGCAGTTTATTCATACCACTAAAGCCAATAAGCGCTTTTTACTGATCCACGGTGATGACTTTGATTCGGCAACCCGCTACAACAAGCTCATAAGTATTGCAGGCGATGCAGGTTACGACTTACTGCTGTTTTTAAATCGTTGGACTAACCGAGTTCGTAAAGTGTTTGGCGGTAACTACTATTCGCTTGCTGCATGGATAAAAGCACGCGTACATAAAGCCCGTGAAGCTATTGCCGCTTTTGAAGATGCCGCTGTACATGAGGCAAAAAAACAAAAGGTCGATGGCATTATTTGCGGACACATCCATCACCCTAAAATTAAAGTAGTAGATGGCATAGTATATTGTAATGATGGTGATTGGATTGAAAGCTGTACCGCATTAGTTGAGCAACCAAACGGTAAAATAGAGCTGTTGCATTGGTCTGATACGCAAAAAGTACTTGATACAGCCGATGTAACCAGCTTAGTTAAACCTATTCAAACTGATACCAAACCAAGTAAGTCAGCAGCGTAACTGCTGACTTAGTTCATTTAGTTTAACCAGGTTAGTAGCCTATTTTTAAGCGTTTTAGGCTTTATTGGCTTGGTAATATAATCATTCATGCCGGCGGTAATGCAACGCTCTCTATCGCCTTCCATTGCACTTGCGGTCATGGCAATAATTGGAATGCTAATATACTCAACCCCAGCTTTAGCATTTCTTATCTCGCTGGTGGTATCGTAGCCATCTAGGTTAGGCATTTGGCAATCCATTAAAATTAAGTCAAACGGTTGCTCTTGATTAAATTTAAGGGCAGAGAGTGCTTCTATACCATCACTTGCACAGGTAATTTTTATCCCTGTGCGTTTTAAAATAGCTTTCGCTACCTCAATGTTAATCATGTTGTCGTCTACCAATAATACATGATACTTAGACAACTCAGGCTCTGGCTCTATGTCGTTTGCTTGTTTAGGCGCGGTTAAAACAAACTCATTATTAGCGCCAAAAATACTGCCTAGCTTATAGGTAAATTGATCTTGCGTGAGTGGTTTGGGCAAAGTGTGGCTATGCTCAGGAAACACCTTTTTAGATTGCTTATTAACCACCATGTCTCGCAATATAAGTACATATTTTTTATCTGCCTTTTCGCAGTAGCTTATTAGCGCATTAACTTGCGGGTGTTCGTCATCAATAATCAGTAAATCGGCATCAAATTCGCTGTGTTCACTAAAGTAGTCGAGCCTTGTAATATGGCTCGGCTGAATTTTACAGGTTTGAGTTAATAATCCACATACATTTTTAAATACGTTATCGCGCGCAATAAGCGCCGCTACACTGACCTCTTTAGAAAGCTCAATGCCGGTATTAAGTTTTTGCTGTTGCGCCACATGTAACTCTACCGTGGCAATAAAGGTGCTGCCTACGCCCTTTTCACTGCTAACGGTGATATTACCGCCCATTAATTGCGCCAATTTTTTACATATAGATAACCCTAAACCGGTGCCACCAAAATGGCGCGTAGTGCTTGAATCTTCTTGGGTAAACACATCGAACAGTTTATCGATGTTTTCAGGGGCAATACCAATACCGGTGTCTTTAATTATAAAGCTCATTAAAATTTTACTGTCGGTAATGTATTTAGAGTTTAAGGTTAAACTTACTTCGCCTTTATGCGTAAACTTAAACGCATTATTTATTAAATTAATTAAAATTTGCTTAAGGCGATGGCTATCACCAATAACCATTCTATCAACCACGTTTTGGGTATTTAAAAAGACCTCTAGCCCTTTACGTTGGCCCTGCAGCGCAATTGAATTAATCATATCGCTACAGACAGAAATAACATCAAACGAGTGATTATCAATATCTAGTTTACCCGCTTCAATTTTAGAAAAATCTAAAATATCGTTAATTAAACTCATTAACGAATGTGCACTGCTATTGGCTAATTTTAAATAGTGTTGCTGTTGCTCATTGAGGCTGTCTTCTTTTAGCATTTCAAGCATGCCTAAAACACCGTTCATTGGTGTGCGTATTTCGTGGGAAATATTGGCTACAAAGTCACTTTTTGCTTGGCTTGCGGCAAGGGCTTGGTCAATCGCTCGCTCAAGTTCAACAGTACGCTGAGATACCTTTAACTCTAACGTGCTATTTAAACCCTGTAACTGTGATTGAGTTTGCTTTAACGAGCTGATATTACGCAAAATAGCAGCAACCTGATAACGATTGCTAAATACATCAAATACGCTGGTCAGCGTGATTGAATAATATTCTTTATTGCCATCATCACCAGTATAAACCGCTTCAAATGGCATTTTAGAGCCATGCTCTATGGTTTCACTAATGCAGTTTTTATCTTCATCTGCAAGGGTAAATAAGTTACTAAAGCGGGTGTTGTCATTACCTAGCCTACTTGCAAAAACTTTTTTAGCCGTTTGATTACAGTGAATAATGGTTTCATCACTGTCTATAGTAAAAATAGCGTCGAGTGAATTTTCAATAACTTTATTATTTTGCTCTGTTAAAGAGTGTATAAGCAGCTTGCGATTAATATAACGCTGATATAACAGCGTAATAATTATAAATATGGTAAAAAATGTGGCGGTGATGGCAATAAAACTTTCGCGCCTTTTTGCAATGCGTTCCAACAAGGTTTCAGAATCAATAGAAACGGCCATCTCTAACGGCAGCATGGCAATATCGCCTTCAAAACTTACCCGTTTATTTAAAAAGTACTGTTTTGGCGCATCACCTATTAACAAGGTTTCGTGAGAGTTCATGTTTTGTGTGGGGCTAAATTCATCGCTCCAAGTTTTGGCTTGGTTAAATTCAAAGCCAAACCGTAAATCTGGGTTTGGGTGGTATAAAAATTCGCTTTCATTATTAAGCAAATAAATATTAATCCCAGGTGGAAGTTCAAACGTTAAACTTTCAAATAACTTATCTGCTGAGTAGTTTGTCACTAAAATTGCAAACACTTGCTTTAAATGATCGAAAACAGGCTTAGCTACGCGGTATGTACTCACAAAGGGTTTTTGTATTTCGCCGCTTTCGCGGTTGTAGTTAATAGGCGATATATACACGCTTTTTTCATCAAGCATGCTGGCTTTAAGTACGTAGTCTCGCCCGCCTTTTTTTTGCAGTTGTGCGCCCTCTAGCCTAATTATGTCACCTAAAAAGCGGTCTACACGTACTATCTCTTGGCCATTTTCAGCAAGCATAATGTAACGTGCTTGCAAAATAGAATCGTCGGTTTGCATAAACCCGCTAAAAATATCAGCAAGACGGTCTTGCCATACAGCAATTGGGGTTTGTAATAGTGGGTCGATTAATTGATTGTCGGTCGCTCTAGATATACCTTGAATAGGTGGAGTGGCGTTTAAAAAGCGAATAGCGGTAATACTGTCGTTTAAATGATTTTTTAAAGACGCGGCTTTTGTTTCAAGCTCACGATTGAGTTCACTACGAGCATCGTTATATATCTCTGCGCGTACTTTTTTTTCAAACACATATACCGAAGGCAATGCAATAACTAAAAAAACAATAATGGCAACCAGTAATAATTTATTACCTTTTGCTGCTGTTATAAATACATTCCTTTTTAGCATTGAACCCTCACTCCTCACTATTTTCTAGGTTAGATTATAGAGGATTATTTGATAAAAAATAGAAGTAAAAATAATTAGTTACTTAAAAAAGTGTAATTAAAGTTTGAACAAATACTCTAAAACAATCACTTAGTATTACTATTAAAAAGCAGTGTTAATTTAAGATGAATACCATTCTAAAAAACATACAAATTAATATAGACGGCAAATAAAAAAATTATAAGCGATAACAGTTAATGGGTAGTAAAAGTAAACGAGCAAGGCAATACCCTGCCCGTTTATAAAACCTTAAACTATCTAAATAATACGTCTTCGCGGTTAAACCACTTAACACAAAAGGCAAGTAACGCCCCAGCTATAATAGCTGTTGCTAAAAATATTAAGCCTACAAGGGTGTAATCTACCGTGCCTTTAACAATTTCTTTAATTGCGAGCGCTACATTAGTAACAGGAATAAAAGCAGTTTTAGCTGTTAGCTCTACATTAGGCATAATGGATACTATGATGGGAAAAAACACCCCCATACTCAATGGTGCCATGTAGTTTTGGGCTTCTTTAAATGTACGAGCATAAATAGATATTGCTAACGCCAATGCTGAGAATATCGCGGCAATAGGTAGTAACAATACAAAAATCATTAATAAATCGCTTATCGCTAATGAGCTAAATGCTGTTTTAATTACTTCTAGGTCTGCAAATGCAAGGGCTACGGCTATCCACCCGCCCATGCTGAGTACAGTTATAGTTGTTGATGCAATTGAGGTTGTCAGTAAGGTTATAAATTTGCCTAGTACCAGCTCGGTACGCGTAATAGGTGTAAGCAATAAGGTTTCTAATGTACCGCGCTCTTTTTCACCTGCACCTAAATCTATTGCTGGGTACGTAGCGCCCATAAGAACTATAGGAATAAGTAGGTAGGGCAAAAAGCCACCTAGTTTTTCACCTAAGTTTTCACGTTTATCGGCGGTATCAACCTTTACTACTTCAATAGGGGTTAAAAGTGCTAAATGGGCTTCTTTTTCAATACCAAAACTGATTAATTTTTCTGTTTGTAATGCATCGCTATATTCTTTGGCGAGCTCTTTTACACGCTGAAATAAAAAGTTGATAGATTTAGCATCATTAAATACCACTTCCCACTTACTTTGCTGGGCATCATTTAAGGCTTGTTTAGCGTTAGTGGGTAAATATATACCCATGTCTATATCACCTGCGATTACCCCTTCTTTTAGCTCTTCAATGCTATTAAAGGTTTTAGCACCTTTATAAAGTTCAAAGCTTTTATGATAAAACACTTTTTCGGTAAACTCTGGTGCGTAGTCGCCATTAATAATGGCGTAGGTATGTACCTTTTGTTCAGCATCGAGTGCCGCTTGAGAGCTAATAAACGCCATAACGGCAAATAATAAGGGAAACACCGCAACGGGTAGAGCGACTACAAACAACAAGGTTTTTTTATCGCGTAGGAGTTCTGTTAATTCCTTTTTAAAAACTTCAAACATCGTGTTTCTCCGTTAATATGTTCATAAACGCTTGGTTTAGCTCTTCACTATTACCTGCCTGTTTGAATTGAGCAAGTGTGCCATCAAAGCAGCTTACGCCTTCATTAATTACCGCAACACGGTCACATAAAAGGGCGACTTCATCTAAATGGTGCGTTGAAAAAATAACAGGCGTGCCTTGCGCCTTTAAGCCTTTAATAAAGTTTATAACCGTTTGTGTGGTCATGATATCAAGGCCTGTTGTTGGCTCATCGAGTACCACCACTTCTGGGTGATGTACCACAGCGCGGGCAATATTAGCTTTTTGCTTCATGCCGGTAGATAGGTTTTCTGCACGTTTATCAATAAATTTATGCATGTCGAGCAAAGTAAAAAGTTCTTCACAACGAGCCGCTATTTGCTCTTTGTTCATTCCATGAAGCTTTGCAAAGTATTCAATATTTTCTTTAACGGTCAGGCGACCATACAAACCAGTTGAACCGGATAAAAAACCAATAGACTTGCGCCCTACTAACGGCTTTTTAATTATGTCGTTGCCGGCAATAGTTATTGTGCCTTCATCGGGCTTAAGTGCAGTTGAGAGCATACGCAATGTGGTAGTTTTACCCGCGCCATTAGGGCCAAGTAACCCTAACACTTCGCCTTTTGCACATTGAAAGCTTACATCTCTTACAGAATGAAAAAAATCTTTATCTTCACGCGGGTCTATATCATCAACTTTATTTTTTTTATGATCCTTGGTTAACTTAAACTTTTTTTTAAGCCCTGCGACTTCTATCATTTTCGTATCCTTCGTTTAGCTCTAAAGTAATCGGTATTATCATAGAACGATTCATTCTCATTTGCGTCATGCCATCCTGGTACACCTAATAATGGCAATGGAGAAAGCTGTTTGTTATCGGCTAAGCAATGCTCTATTTTTATCTTCTCATAAAGTACTTGGTCTAGGTACTGATATTGAGTAACTAAATCTTTACAAAATATTTCATCCGGTACACTTACAAATAACGCTTTACCCGTTAAACCAATATAGGGTTTTGTGAGCATTTCATAATTAGCGTGGCCAAACATAAAAGGTTGTATTGTTTTGCCCCACTCTTCTCGGTGAGTTATAAATGCAGTTTTCCATTGGTGGTCTGTTAAAAGCGTTTGCCACTTAGTATCACTAATAGCAAGCACCACGCCGCACTCGTCAAATAATGTGAGTGCATTACGATGTTTAGTACGTTGCTTTAAGCCATGTTGCGCTATTTCTTGTACGTGGCGCTGATTAATAAGCGCCTTGGTTTTTGGAAACAAACACCAAATAAAGCCACCAAATAAGTCGTGCCAATTTTTACTACGTGTAGGCACTACGCCAGTTTCAAAAATGACTTGCTCATAATAGCGCTCACCAAAATCAACGTTTGCATCGTCTTCAAACGTTATTGGCAGGTTATTAGCATTAATGGCATTCAAATACACAGTGAACCAATCGGGGCTTGGCCAATCAGTTTGTTTATCAATATTAAACAGTGTTCGTAAGTGCTCAAACGCACCGCTTTTCAAACTACTAACTTGCCATTGCTCGGGCGGAGTAAAGCGCTTCATTTATACCTTTAACAATTTATGCTGTTAATTTGCGGGCAGTTTACCGCAAAAACTGGTTCTAATTAATAGAAGTTAATATACTAATCACATCTTAGAACAAGAATAGAGCTACTATGAAACGATATTTCTCTCTCACACTGATTGCTGGCGCTGTGTTAGCTGGCTGTGCAACAACAAGTATTACACCTACCGATGTAACAAATGGTTACAACAGTATTAAAGCAGATGAACTTGCAGCGCACATTAAAGTGCTTGCCTCTGATGAATTTGGCGGTAGAGCGCCTTCATCTGAAGGTGAAAAACTAACCCTAGATTACTTAACTACACAATTTAAAGCATTAGGGTTTCAACCCGGTAATGGTGATAGCTTTTTACAAGAAGTGCCGCTTGTTTCATTAGAAGCTGATTCAAATATGGTATTAAGTATTGGTGGTAAAGATTATCAATACAAAAAAGATATGGTTATGGGCAGTAGCCGCATTAGCGCACAAGAAGGGATTGAAAATTCAGAGCTTGTCTTCGTAGGTTACGGTGTAAATGCCCCAGAATATAACTGGAACGATTACGAAGGCCTAGACGTAAAAGGCAAAACTGTTGTAATGCTTGTTAACGATCCGGGTTTTGCTACAAAAGATCCTGCGTTATTTACCGGCGATGCAATGACCTACTATGGCCGCTGGACTTATAAATATGAAGAAGCGAGTCGTCAAGGTGCAGCCGGTGCTATTATCATTCACGAAACAGCCCCTGCATCATACCCTTGGTCAGTGGTTGAAAACTCATGGAGCGGTGAGCAGTTTGGTTTTCAAAAAGAGAACAACAATATGGACCGCGTTGCGGTTGAAGGCTGGGTAACCACTGATGTAGCTAAAGAGTTATTTGCTAAAGCGGGTCTTGATTTTGAGACTGCAAAAGCCAATGCAACTAAAGGTGCGTATAACGTTGACATGGGCGATTTAACTGCATCGGTTAATGTTAAAAATACAATTAAAAAATCGGTGTCGTATAACTTTATTGCCACGTTGCCGGGTAGCGAAAAAGCGGATGAACATGTTATTTATTCAGCGCATTGGGATCACCTAGGTACAGATACAACCCGTAAGGGCGACCAAATTTATAATGGGGCACACGATAACGCCACAGGCACTGCGGGGCTAATTGAGGTTGCAGAGGCATTTACTAAGCTGCCAAAGCACCCTACTCGCTCAATGACATTTTTAGCTGTTACGGCTGAAGAGCAAGGCTTACTTGGGTCTAAATACTACGCTGCTAACCCAGTTATTGCTGCCGATAAAACAGTCGCCAATATAAACATGGATAGCCTAAACTTATTAGGTAAAGTAAAAGACATGAACGTAGTAGGTTTAGGAAAGTCGCAAATGGACGACCTACTAGCCAAAGCAGCAAAAGAGCAAGGTAGAACAATAGCGGGCGACCCTAAACCATCATCAGGTGGTTATTACCGCTCTGATCATTTTGCATTTGCAAACATGGGCATTCCGGCTATGTATGCAGGCGGCGGAACAGTTGCCGCTGATGAGGATACAGCAAATTACCGTAAACGTATGAGCTTAGTGCTACGTGGTTGTTACCATCAACCCTGTGACAGATACCGCGATGAGTGGGATTTATCGGGTGCGGTGCAAGACTTACAATTGTTTTATAAAGTAGGCTTTGATATTTCTGAGCAAGCACAATGGCCAGCATGGTACGAAAACTCAGAGTTTCAACGCAAATAATGTATTTAGCCTGAGCGTAGGTTATTTACCATCGAAAAACTCAAACTGAGCTATCGATTTAAACAGATACAAATGATATTGATTATCATTTGCAAAATGTATACAGTGTGTCCTAGTTAAACTAAAACTGGGGCACACTTATGATTTTACTCTCTCAAATAGGATTTATTACGCCAGCTTCCAAACGGTTTGTTAGCCAAAATAAACGCTTACTCCTACCACTATTTTTATTGGTATGTTTAGCTGTTCCTAGTCTTCGCGAAATAACCATTACTGCTCTCAGTGATGCGTTTTTTCAGGTTAGTGTATTTGTAGCGGCTACGTTACTTATTTACTACTACGCAATAGAACATATCCCTCAATTAGAAATGAGCTACTTAAGCGCTAAATCTAAGTCACTTGAAGTGCTGTTTGCATCCGTTCTTGGCGCTTTACCCGGCTGTGGTGGTGCAATTATTGTGGTTACTCAATACACTAAAGGCCAAGCAAGCTTTGGGGCTATTGTTGCTGTACTTACCGCCACAATGGGCGATGCTGCTTTTTTACTGCTTGCTACGCGCCCTACTGAAGGCTTAACAATAATGGCTATAGGTTTAGTGGTAGGCACGCTGTGTGGATTAATAGTTAATGCAATTCACAAACCTGATTTTTTACGTCCCAGCGCACAAGAGCAAAAACACCAAGTTAAAGTTTTGCCCACTAAAATAATAAAAATTAGCAAACCTGTGTGGATGTTTGCCATTATTCCAAGTTTAATCATTGCGTTTTTAATTGCATTTAATGTGGACTTTAATCAATTTGGTCAATATACCAGCACCGGTATTAGCTTATTTGGTGCAGCAATGGCACTGTTTACGGTTGTTATTTGGGCCTACTCTTCTAAAGGTGAAACCTATAAAGAGATTACTTCAGAAGAGGAAGAATGTAATCCGCCTTCTAAGCTTATAAAAGTATTACAAGATACCCATTTTGTAACTGCATGGGTGGTGGCTTCGTTCATGCTGTTTGAAATATTAGTCAGTGTGGTAGGGCTTGATTTAAAAACCTGGTTTATGCACTACGCCTATTTAGCACCGTTAATTGCAGTCGTCATTGGTTTTTTACCTGGCTGTGGGCCACAAATAATTGTAACCACGCTTTATATACAGAGCATTATTCCTTTTAGTGCATTAGCTGCTAATGCGATTTCAAATGATGGCGATGCGTTGTTTCCTGCCATTGCAATGGCGCCAAAAGCGGCTGTAATTGCTACCTTGTATACCTCTATACCTGCTTTAGTTGTTGGTTACGGGCTTTACTTTTTAAGTTAACAGTTTAAAAAATCATAAGTACAAAAAAGCTCAGCAATTGCTGAGCTTTTTTAATGTTAGCGTATTTTATTTATACGGCTGCTGGCTCTGCAGCTAGTTCTTTTGGATTTGGGCCAAAATCGTTTTCGCCTTCATGTGAGTCTTGCGCAAGGAACACAATTAAAACAATCCAGCCAATAATTGGCACTAACCAAAGTAACTGCCACCAGCCAGAGCGGCCTGTATCGTGTAAACGGCGCGCACCAGCGCTCAAACCTGGTATTAATAGCGCTAAACTATAAATAGAGCCAATAAACATAGTACCTAGTGCGCTATCAATCACATTACAGATAATTGAAAAGATAGTATTAAACAATACAAACATCCAATAAGCTTTGCGGCGATTACGTCCTGAAAAATCTGCGTAGCTACGCAGCGCGTTCATAT